>Ga0209282_1000780_pt1 | contig 16130 bp, 8 predicted proteins | sample Mtrugardesep15_FD_187529 | JGI IMG/M metagenome (GOLD analysis project Ga0209282, IMG submission 187529) | Root nodule microbial communities of legume samples collected from California, USA - M. trunc garden sep15 (SPAdes) (version 2) | ecosystem: Host-associated > Plants > Roots > Nodule...
CTCACACACACATAAAGGGTATTTCAGTAATCCGCTTGAGGAAGGGTTCTTCGTAGGGAAATGGTATGATCTCCGTCCTTGTAGGAAAAATTCTCCGTCCATAGTCAAATGGGGTAGTCCCGTAGAGATCCTTGCTTACATGTATTGGCTTCCCTAGAAGAGATTCACGTGTTAATCAGTATGAGTTATGTTGAAATTTGGGGCCTAACTCATCCTTACAAAACCGGCTTGTAAGGTGTGGAGTGCCTTCTCTTTATAAACTCTTCTCAAGAGTCCTATCTATCCGATGTGGGACTAAATCCACCACCTCAAAGCCAACACAATGAAGGTGTTGGAGGCTGCAATGAAGACAAACCAAAGGCCGCAATTTAGGCGACTAGGGGGCAGGACCGCAAATAAGGCGGAATTTCCAACAAGTCACGTTTGATTACCAATGGGAATCACACATATCCGAGTTTCTCCTTTGAGTTCACACAATCGGTACCCTGCTTTTCTCTAGTGGTGGTCCAGTTTTTTTATCCTGACCGATTTGAGACCATTCGTGAAGCTTTACTTACCTGTAATGTGTGACTCTGTAGGATTAATGAACTATCAACTTGTCACCTATGAAGCATGGGTACGGACACTAACACAACGCCGACACCGCTAATAATTTGAGAAAATCACATAGTTAAGTGTAATTATATGTGTCGGCGTCGTGTTGTGTCAGACATGACATGTGTCCGTCACTGGGACACGCCTAATCCGAGGAGTGTCCGCGCTTCATAGCTTTTCACTCATGAGCCGTGTCTTGAAAAGAACAAAAAGAATGCTTTCATTGGACCACCTTTGAATAATTTCACTTGAGCTCCTTTGCAAGGTTCTGATCATTTTCAAATGGCACAACACTTCATCAAAACTTTCCTGACAATGTGGCTCACAACAGTTCTCTGGCTCCATTGGTACAGAGGAGGTTCATTTAGCGGTGGAGGTTTTTAACTCTTAAGTTAACATGGCTAAATAGGATGGTCTAAGTTTTTAAGTTTGATTATTTTCAAATGTTTGTTACTTTTTAATCTAATGATTGGTTGTCAACTTGTATACTTTTTCGGCATAACTTATTTATATTCTGGTATTTACCAACAGTTTATGGTTATTTTGTTGCTTCCCAATATTCAATTTTCGTGATATATTCTGAGGAAATTGACGTGGAAATTATGTCTTCAGGATAAAAGCTTGAGAGAACTTGCTGCAGAGGCCCTTTCTTTTCTTGTAAAGTACGATCCTCAGTATTTTGCGAGTGCTGTAATGGAGAAGTTAATTCCTTGTACTCTTTCATCTGATTTGTGCATGCGCCAGGGTGCAACATTGGCAACTGGGGAACTTGTTTTCGCATTACATCAATGCAATTATGTTCTTCCCTCAGGTTGTCACTTAACTTTTGATTATGCTGTTTCCTGTTAGTCATGAAAGTGAAACAAGTTTATTCTATAAAAAAAAACAAAAAAACGAGGCAGTTAGCGTTGCATGCCTTGTCTATAATTTAAGCTTGTGTTCTGAAGTCGAAGAGACTATTTCCTTGTAGTGCAGCCAATACAGTTTCATATTCACATGTTGCTGTGAAACTAAATTGTTTCTTCAGCTGATGGAACTTCAAACAACTTGGATAACCCACGATGTTATACATATTACATACAAAATATATTGATTGGCCAGACTCGCTCTGTTTTAATAATTGTTTATGTTGGGCCTGTGTTATATTACATACAAAATATATTGATTGGCCAGACTCGCTCTGTTTTAATAATTGTTTATGTTGGGCCTGTGTTATAGGACAATGAAACTTTGGGCTAGACTTATACTAATATACACTTGGAACGTTAGTCTTATATTATGAGTATAGGTACAGAAACTGTTCGGAATAGCGACAGCAGCAATATTTTCTTTTGTCCTATCTAACCCTACTTCTTATCATTTGTAAAGCACTAAAGATGCTGATTTCCTATCTGACTTATAAGTGAATGTCATAATGACTTCAGAGCTATGCAAATTTATTAGAGTCGTTAGCTGTTTTAGTTTTCTTTTGTTGTCTAACTTACATGATATCGAAGGGGAATATCATTTATTTCAAACAAAATATTTTTTAGAAGAAACCTATGAAATAGAATTGCTGGAATAATTTAACTTTATTCCTTTACTTGAGAAGAAAATTAAAAGAGGTCTTGGACTGAGGATTATATTTAAGTTTATTAAATTTATGTCACCAACTAATGATCATGGTAAAACATGTCTTTATTGAAGTTAATAATTTTTAGAATATTTAGGATGTTAGCTGAACTTTGACATTTTTGAAAATGTCAATGGCAGATAAACAGAGAACTCTTGCAAGTGTCGTTCCTGCTATTGAAAAAGCACGTCTTTATCGTGGAAAGGGAGGAGAAATAATGCGTGCAGCTGTTTCTCGATTTATTGAACGCATCTCCATATCTAAAGTGGCATTATCAGAAAAGATAAAGAAAAGCTTACTCGATACTCTAAATGAGAATTTGAGGCATCCTAAGTCTCAGATACAGGTTCTATTCTATCCCTTTGACACCAGCAATTTGCATCATTATTTACTGTATCTGACATGTGAAACACTCTTTTAACGTACAGAATGCTGCTGTTAAAGGCCTGGAACATTTCATCCGTGCTTACTTACTAGGTTTAGATGATAAAGGTACTAGTGATTTGATAGCGAAGTACCTCAACATGTTGACTGATCCAAATGCCGCTGCAAGGAGAGGATCTGCATTGGCAATAGGTGTCTTCCCAAATGAGTTATTAACCAGTCAATGGAGAAATGTGCTATTGAAGCTTTGCGGCTATTGTAAAATTGAGGTAATTTATGCAGTTGCAAATATTACATCTATACTATCTAAGGTTCAATTCTTGTGTTACCAATATGCTTTCCTATTGCAGGAAAACCCTGAGGATAGAGATGCTGAAGCACGAGTAAATGCTGTCAAAGGGCTTGTATCAGTATGTGAAACATTAGTTAGTGGAAGAGAGAATACTGCTACCTCTTTCACCGAGGATGATTTTTCTCTGTTTATTTTTATAAAGAATGAGGTGATGACAAGTTTATTTGAAGCTCTTGATGACTATTCTGTTGACAACAGAGGTGATGTAGGTTCTTGGGTTCGCGAGGCTGCATTACATGGCCTTGAAAAGTGTACGTATATGCTCTGTAGGATTGGAAGGTCAGGTTGCCTGTCTAGAAAATCAGATGGAAATGAAATTGAATCCGCAGTGCAGCCTTTGGCTGATAATATGCTTAAGAACAATGCAGAGTTTTTTTTATTCGATGAAAATCTTGCTACCAATTTAGTTGGAGGGATTTGTAAGCAAGCTGTGGAGAAGATGGATAAGTTGAGAGAAATAGCAGCAAATGTTCTCTACAGAATTTTGTACAATCAGATTATTTATATTCCGTATATACCTTTTCGAGAGAAGTTAGAAGAAATCATTCCGAAGGAAGCAGATGCAAAATGGGCTGTAAGTTTATAGATTTTTAATCCTTCCTCGAAGTTGATAGTATAACTTTTTTATTGAGATACAATACTATTTTATTGCAGGTTCGTTCTTACACTTACCCACACATCATACAGCTACTTCAATTTGGTTGTTATAGCAGATATGTGCTATCAGGTTTAGTCATATCTATAGGTGATTTGGTAGATTCTTTGAAGAGGGTATCACTCTCGGCACTACTAGAGTATTTAAAAGGGGTTGAATTTGAAGACCCTAATACAAGAATGCTCAGGGAGTATATGCTGTCAGTTGACATCCTGTGGGTTCTCCAACAATACAGGAAATGTGATAGAGTCATCGTACCCACTTTAAAGGTATTGCCTTTCCTAAGCAGTGCTTTAGCTTTATTATTCTTGGTTTGGTTAATGGCACATTCAAAAGATCTGGTACTATTTTATATCTTTTTGTTATCTCTGTTTTATTTTCGCGTATGGTATGGGGGTTGGAAAATGTTCTGTATGTTACGTTCTACTTGCCCCCCATAATTTGCTATAGTTAGTTAGCTACAAAGTAAGAATGGTCCATAGGTCGTAGTTGAAGGATCTGTTTTCAAAAAATACCTTGTCATGTTTTGAGCTTATAGAGTCCTGGTCAGCACTCTCTTTAACCCCAATCATTAATATTTTTTTAATTTTTTATTTATATAAAATATTGGCTTATGTCCTTTTTGTTGTATATACAATAATAGTTGTTGCATACCTCCTTTGTTATGAAATGTAAATCTATATATGTAATTAAATTTATTCCGAGTATAATATGGAACTCTCTCATATACTTATGATCTTATGTTTTTTTTTTTTGGGAACAAACTTATGATCTTATGTTGTATTTCAGACCATTGAGAGTCTGCTCAGCAAAAAGATATTCCTTAATATGGAGGTCAGTCCTGCTTCTCTGTTTTCTATTTTTCATCTTTCCTGTTGGGTGTTCGCGGTGCGGATTGGTTCGGTTTTGAGACTAAAAGTCATCCGAACCTTAAGATAAAAAAAGCATGTGGTTTGGTTCAATTGATTTTAAAAAAAAAAAAACTGAACCAAACCAATGCAACTTGGGTTGGTTCGGTTGTGGTTTTTTGCAAGACAATACAATTTTTTGTTTCCAACATTAAAATTAAGTTAAAAACAAATTATTTCCATTAATGTTCAAATTTCATTCAACATAGACCAAATAAAAACAATGTTGTCATCAACATAGACCAAATAAAAAACATAGACCAAATAAAAGTAACCCTCTCTGGTAAGAAATGCAAAAGACTAAGATTTTATCATTCTCTAAAAGTTCTCATTGAGTTTCTATAATTTCAGGCATATCTAACATAAACAGATATGCAAAAGTACAAGTAGCATCAAATTGAAGCACATAAATACATTTTTGAAATAAAAAGCAAAGAAGAAAGTTAACAGAGAAAAAAACATGTCATTCTATAAAAGTTCTCATTGAGTTTCTATGAGCATTGGGCTGGGTGACGTAAGTTTAATTAATGTTTCTCTTATGTTGTGGTCGGTTCGGTTGGTAAAATAAAAACCACAACCGAACCAAACCAAACCGTGCGGTTGAATCAAAAAATGTCCTGAATACATCCGAACCAAATGCATTTTTTTTGCGGTTTCGGTTTGGGTTGATTTCATTAGCGGTTTTTCTATTGGGTTGGTTCAGTTTTGAAAACCCTTAGTAGGTTGTCTGATATTCCTCTTCATGTTGTCTATTTCTGCATTAGTTTGGTGGTCAAGTACCCCTGTATATTGTTTAGGCAAGAGATGTTTGGTACAACCTTGTTACTTAAGTGGAAGCAAATAAAAAGATAGAAAACGAATATATAGGATATAACATGGAAATTTAAGAAGGTAACTCTCTGCAAATTCTTCAAACTTATATTATTTATAATGCTATCTTGAACGCAATATAGAAACTGCATGTGTAAAATCCCTTTAATTTTTGTAAACTTTTCTTCCTTGCAGTGGATAAAAGAAAATGGGTAGTAATTTGATTCACTGTGTCATTTATTTATGCATTAAAAACAATACGATTTACCATATTGTTAAAAGGTGAGAAACGGTGTGTTCAAGAAAAATAACTCAGCCACAGCATGCGATTTGGTTGTCGTCCTTGTTCATAAGTACCAAATGACCATCGTACAACAATTCTCATTGCGATCATTGTATATTAAGAAAAAACCAACATCGCAATCATATTACCGGCTAAGCCATGGGCTTAAGGATTTTTTTTTTTTTTAAGGGAATGCTTAAGGAATTTCTTAATATGCTTTAAAAAAGGTTAATTTTCTTCTTTATCAATTATTATAATTCCCCACTTAGTGAGATAAGGTTTGGTTGTTGTTATATGAAAGGGCAATATCCAAAATTGTAGTAACTCTTGACAAAAATTTAATGCCATTTTTCTTAGGTAAAGTAGTTCTTATAATACTACATGTATCAAACTAGCAAAAGAGCCATGTATTTGCGTGCGTCACATGTTGTTGATTATCACATTAAAATAGATATTATAGTACAGTATTAAAATATTAAAAGTTCAAGTGAAATTATTCAAATATATCATTTTCTTTTATATTTTAACGTAAAACATTCATAATCACCAAAGAATTGTTCATTAAATTATTTAATGATGCAGACTTGTATAAGCTGAACTTGGACTAAGCACACATCTAGATACTTTTTAATTTCAACAACAATGTACAGAAGTGTGTGATAGGCTGCTAAACTAGAGATTAAGAATTGCAGAGAAGAAAGGGAAGAAAGAGTCCAGATATTCACGAAGAGGGAATACCGACAACAATGCTTAATGCCACTATTTTACCCTTCATTTCTTATTATGTTCTGTTCGTGCTTTCTATTTTGGGTTGCCATGAGCACATTGTATGTACATAGTTCCCCATGCCATCAAGATGACTCAAACTGTATGAGCCATTTTTACTATTTACAAATATGAGATGTGGGTGTCTATTGATTTTATCTTTTGGTGAGAACACATTTGATTTATACGTTGTAATTTCAGGATCATACTCCAACTTTTTGTGCTGCTGTTTTGGATTCTCTGGCAATAGAATTGAAGGGATCAAAAGACTTCTCCAAGTTGCATGTTGGTATTGCAATACTTGGTTATATAGCTTCCATACCAGAACCAATCCATACGAGAGCCTTCTCTCAACTTCTTACTTTTCTTGTTCATCGGTACCCTAAGGTGATTCTTAAATATTCATCAGCACATGATTTACGATTCTGCATATTGTTTTTTCACTTAAAAGTAACCACTTGCAAAGCAGATAGTTCACAATTTACTCTTTTTGCTTGCTTTGTGGCTTCTCATACTTCAGTTTACTTTGTTTTCTCTCCTGTTAACCAGATTCGAAAAGCCTCAGCTGAACATGTCTACCTTGTCCTCCTGCAAAATGGAAATCTTGTGGATGAAAACAAGATTGAGAGAGCACTTGAAATTGTTTCTAACACTCACTGGGATGACAACATGGGTGTGACAAAACATCAAAGATTGGAATTGTTTGAATTGGTTGGTTTGGAGGTGGGGTCATCTGTCAAGAACGGTGATGGAACAGCAAGGAAAACCAACGATAAGAAGCCTAAAGATTTAGATGAAAATGCATCATATTCCTCATTAGTTGAGTCATCTGGGTTTTGATTTTAACTTGTGCAAACCTAGATTTAGCGTGTGGGTGAACGTTTGACCAACGTGATAAAATTAAATTAATTAAGATTGTGCTTTTCTCTGTGGAAGAAATCAAGATTGAACTTCAAGTGAATTCATTATAGGAGAGTATCCTTTTTTTCGAATTAGAAAAATATGATTTTGATAATAAATATGATTTTCAAAAAGTAGTTGTGTTTGTTATCATAATGAAAATTATTCTTTTTAAACAATAAATTAGTTATCAAAAATGATTTTGCGGAGAAGTTATTCAAAACTTGTCATTTGGTGGGTGATTCGAATGAATACAAATAAAATACGATAGCATATTTTTAGATTTGGTCTTACTTCTCGTATAAAATCGACTTGCAAGACAATAGATGCCACTTTTCAAAATCTCTTACCATATATCTCTTATAAACATGATTTTTTTTGGAAAAAAATTTACAATAGTTATTGTGGTTTATCATAAGTTTAGTCATTTGGAGTTTCTGTCAAATAAAAATTCGTCGAGAAGCGAAACAAGAGAGGGGGTGCCTGTAAACACTATGACGTTCAATAACCTATTTATATAACTAACGATATAATTGTCAGGGTAGTCATTGATGGACGGTCACAAACAAGTATCGATGTCGAAATTGTCAATTGTTGCAGTGCATTTATGTTTGAAGGCATTATTGATCTGCGGGATTCCTAAGCTGATCGTTCGGGTATTAAGCCAACAGGGCGCATCCGAGTGATTTTGTATGACGTACATACAAGGAGAATGCGTCGAAATGAACATACAATTGTGTTTGGTGAAGTGCCCAAGGAGGATGATTTAGAAAACCAAGTCATGCGTTGAACATTCATTGAAGGTACCTATGTTCAAGAAGAGATTGTATCCATATAGTTTTATGGCGGATGAGATGTATATTGAGAAAAAGACCTTTGTTGCTTTGATAACTTTGTAAGAAGATGAAGTTTTGCCGACGAGAATATGATGAGCATGTTGTGAGGATAATAATGTATATAGAACCTTATTTACCATGGTTACAGTCGAGCAAAAACGCTCTAGTTCGTTTCTCCGATGGCTAGCAAAACTAGAATACACGTGGAAAAATCCTGACAATGTGATGAGTTTCGCTATCCGGAACAACTATCAAATTCAAGCATTTTATGTTGACGAGATTTATTTTTTTTTTTGACAGAAAACTGCCCACACCACTGAAGCACGCTGAACGGATTATGTTGACGAGATTGTTCTGATACCAATTATATCAATTAATAGTTAATCATATATGTTTGAATTTGTGAGCTGTATGATTAACATATATAAATGAAATGAAATCAAATTCCATACTTGTGTGTGTTTGCATGTTTAATTTTGATAGCAGGATCCGTTTTGTTGGAGTGATATTAGGCATGCGTTTTACTTTAGAATTGCTGTGGATGTGCCGTGTTGGCAAGGAGCTCCTAGAGAGACTCTAATTTTAGTCATACATGAATTAGGAGCTGTTTTTTTAAGCTTGCAATCGTTTGGAGTAATAGATAGATAACTCAATTTTATTACAAAGATAACTCAATTTTTACTTTAACCAAATTACTCCATCCATCTAATAAAAATTATAATAGTCGATCATTTCACAAGGGAAAAAACAAATCCTAAGGGCGGCAATCAACCACATACTACTAACACAGTACAGAACATCCACTTAAATATTTTTTTGATAAATCAATAATTGCATTTTGAGAGGAAATTATGTGTCCGAGACATTCTTTCTTTCTTTGTTTTATGTACAAAGAGAAGATATTATACCCCCTCCCATTATATAGATGCACAAAGCTAGCTCTATAAAACATCTTATTTGGTTTTAGACTTTGGAGTGATAAATCAAGGTCTTTAAGAACAACAAATATTATCACCACCACATTGATTCCCTTTAGAGTTTGCCTATTATTGGCCAACTAAATTATATTTTTGGGTGTTGTGTTTATCAAATTAGGTATCTAGGCACTATGATTGTATTGGAAGGACATATATGTATGGGGTTAGTTTTCTTTGTACTTGGTTTCTGGCACCTCTTCAACCACCTCAAACTCCACTTTGTTTGTTCTTCTTCCAACACATCATCAGTATCACTCTTTTGGTTTCCCACCAAAATAAGTAGATACTTGGAGCTTTATTTCATTGTGGCAAGTTGCGCAATCTTCTCAGCCGCAGAAATCTTCGAAGCTTCTAGTCATGGAACCATTCCTACAAACCATCTCCACCAAGTTGAACACACTTCCATGAGTGTGTCTTTCTTAATATATGCTACCTTTGCCATAATTCTTGATAGAAAAAAATCAACTATTGCTAAAAAAACTCATGATGACCTTATCCTTTTGCTAGCAGCTATAGCATTTGGACAAGAATTTCTTCTTTTTCATCTTCATTCAAGAAATCACATGGGGATAGAAGGACAATACCATTATTGTTTGCAAGTTTTGATTCTTATAGGTTTTGTTACAACCCTTATGGGAATTGGTTTTCCGAAGAGTTTTTTGGTATGTTTTGTGCGTTCTGTTAGCATGATCTTCCAAGGTTTGTTCATTATGCTCATGGGTTTAGTGCTTTCTATACCTGGTTATCAACCCAAAGGTTGCTTCTTGGAGTATGAAGGGGATCAACTTATGATTAGGTGCAATGATGAAAAGGCTATGCATCGTGCTATTTCATTGGTGAATCTTCAATTCAGCTGGTTCTTGATTGGAGTCACTGTTTTTGCTGTGTCTTTCTACTTGATTATGGCTATAATTTATGGTGAAAAAGTGGAGTTTGATTCACTGACGAAGGAGGAACATTACGGTGAAAACGATGGCTCAAAAAATTTCGATGTTGAGTCACATATCCAGATGATCAATACTAGAATGGAAGAGAAAATTTGAAGATATTTGTGAAATTAATTAATGTTTTACAGTTTTACTAGTGACAATAATGTATTGCTTCTCCCTCAAAAAAATAAAAATAATGTATTGCTTAAATTTGTAATGATCCAACATAGGGCCCTTAGAATAGTATAAGTCTAAGTTATATTAGGTGATGAGTCATACTCTGTAGAAAAATCTAGAGAGATCTTTGTGATGAGTCGTTGAAATGTCAATACTATAAATAAGGGCTTAGTCATTGTAAACATTATTAATGAATGAAGAAATTAGTTATCTTAAAAATAGTTTTAGTGTAGCTTTTATTCTCTTTAGAGTAATTCTCCTCCATTAATGAACAACTCCAAAAGTTGTTCATAACAAAATTTTACTTGTTTGTCGTAGTAAAAGTATATAAACATGTTAGGGAGTATTGGAAGCATACTAACTTATGGTAAATAAGGAGTTTGGATCTTCTGCTCCTCTATAATGAGAATATGATGTGAATAATGAGAAATGATGAAGAGAGAAAAGAAAATTAAGAGGGATATTGAGATGGTGTAGAGAATGCAAAAAGAGATATGAATCAGATAATTTAGACTCATCGGTCCGATTATAATCGTAAAAAGTTGTGTGTTTCATTTCTTAATTTACTATTTTTTTTTATCAAGATTTCTTAATGTACCATTGTTATAAAAAAACTATGTAATAATGAAAGGAAAATGTATTATTAGAAAATTATTAATAAAAATATTCATGAACATATGATATATTTTCGGATATAAATTTAGACGTGTGTCTATATATATATATTAGATGTATAAAAAGCTTGCACTGATACCAATGTATTTTGTAGTTGTTTAAAGATTGGAACATTATTGCATAAGTTTATTCTAAAGTAATTTTAGATTGTGCAAAAAAAATATTTTTAGAGATTTTAAATACTAGTTGATGAAGCTACACTGAATTGAACCCTCGCATGCTTGCTTCTAAATCGAACTATTATTTACAAATGGCACATATGTATTCCCTTGTTAATTTGTAAAAAAAAAAAAAAAAAGGTATTCTCTTGTTAAGTTAGATGAGTTAATTTAACTTCTTAAAAAAAATAATATAGTTGTGATTAGAGTTTTTTTTTTTATTACAGAGCTTAGAAGTTTCTAAGAAATTTTAAACAAATGATTAAATAGTAAATAAAATGATTTAAATGAATCGGAAACGAAAAAAAATCACGAAAATTGATATATCACTTTTATATATAGATATCTTTTCAATGTCAGATTGAGTTTTATTTCTTTCTAATAGTTAGTATGATTTTTATTAAGTTTTGTAAGAAATATAAGACTAGTAAAAGAAGGAGTATAATAAGGTAAATCGAAGAAGACAAATTTTCAATATTTTCCACGCTATAATAATAAACGAACAATACCTAATCATACTGTTTTTTGGAATTTCTACTTTTAAGAAATTCTCTAATCATACATCTTTGCGAAACTTCTAAGAAATTTTGATGTCAAAAGTACTCATACAATATTTTGTCTTCAAAGAAAATGGTAGCAAAAATAATTTCATTTATGAAAAAAAAATTGTACATTTAGGATTTAATTATGCAGCTTATTGCTTCTTTGTTTTACCGACTAAAAAGAAGAATTACACTAGTTCACACAATATGTGTTTATTTACCCCCAAACCCTAAAATTTGGATGGATAACTATTAACATGGAAGTGTGGAATTTACCCCCTCCTATACTGCATGATTTAATACGTCACGTCTCATTCATTTTTTATTACCTTCCTCTAAAGGCTTTTGGTTTCTTTTTCTTTCTTATTGTACCTTAAAAAAAGATTTAAACGTACAATAACATAGCTCGTACGATGATACAACATGTGTGACGTTTTTTTCTAAGAAGCTAGATTAACCTAAATATGTGTGACGTTGTTAAGCGTTAAAGAAATCAAGTTAAAAAATAACATACTTCATGGTCGGACGTTGTTTTTGAAAGAAAAAAATAACGTTTAACAACTCAATTATTTTTCAAATTTAAATTTACACTATAATTACAGGCAATTATTTTTCAAATTTAAATTTACACTATAATTATAGGAAATTTGAAAACTAATAATATATTTTCTTGAAGATTTTTCTTTTACAAAATATTCTTTTGATAAAAAAAAAATTTAATTTAAATTTTAAAAGACATAAATTGAATATCAAAAGGTGAAATTAAATAAAAAAATTATTTTTTTGGTAAAAGAGATAACTTTCATTAACCAAACACAATTATTACAAACTACATGGAAACAAATCACAACAACAAAGAAACAAGAGTTAAGATCGTACAAAAACAAAAAATAGGCCACGACCTCACAATCTTAACATTAGGTTCTTTATCTGATTAGTTTTCAAACGTCTAATGTATACAATCTCTTTGATTTGGTAAAAGAGTTTGACAATGTTTCTGAAATATTTTGGCATTCCTTTCTTTCCAAATCATATATTGAGTTAGATTCAACATCATTCTACTTAGTTATGCATATTGTTGTTCATGTTGCATTGACTTTGAATATATCGCATCACACCCCACCGATTACTAGTATTAATGTTCATGTTACTCCATTGCGTTGCACCTTTTAAACAGTCTTAAAAAAACTCACATGTGAAGATAAGATGAGAATGAGTTTCATTCTCCAATTTTCACAAAGTGCACAATTGGGCACATTGTATTCCAAATTTACTCAATATCACAAATTGGTAATCTACCATGTATAGCTAGCCACGACATAAACAAACAATTTGGAGAAACATGGTTATTACATGTCATTTTTCTCTAACTAACCTTGACAAAATCACCTCTTAAATCATTATACATTCGCTTAACATAGAAGTGGTCTTGCTTCAAGACCAAATAATTTTTTATTTTTTTTTTGAGAAAAAGATCAAATAAATTTAAATAACATAAGATCAGTAAAGGAGTATAATAATAACGGAAATCGAAGAAGACAAATGTTCAGCAGGTTTCCACGCTATAATAAACAAACAATAGCCCTACGGGTTACACCTTGCGAATCTTCTAAGAAATTTCGATGTCAAAAGTACTCATACAGTAAAAAAAAATAAAAAATTTAAAGGTACTCATACAATATTTATCTTCAAAGATAATGCCAGCAGAAATCATTTCATCTATGAAAAAGAAACTGCACATTTTGGATTTAACTATGCAGATATTGCTTCTTTGTTTTACCGACTACATAGAAGAAGAATTACACTAGTTCACACAATATGTGTTTATTTACCCCAAACCCTAAAATTGGGATGGATAACTATCAACATGGAAGTCCCCTCCAATACTGCATGATTTACTACACATCACGACTCATTCATTTTATTTATAGGCCTTTGGTTTACCTTTTCTTCTTTTTCTTTCTTATTCTGCCTTGAAAAGATTTAAATGTGCAACAACTCATACAATATATATGTTTGGTCACCCCTAACCCTAATCAACTCCTTAAGTTTATTAAAAAAAACAAAACTCCGTACCTTAAGTTTATTAAAAAAAAAAAACCAAAACTCCGTAAGTTTATTAGGAATGTGTGAATAATCATAAGCCACAAATTTAAATTTTAGGTACATCATGTGCTCACTTGCATCGTTGTATCTTCAACTTCTGATGTCAATGTGGGGATCATTTTGATGAGTGATCTATAAGTACGTTTGTTAGTGCTGGTTCAACCTTAAGATTTTACCATGGAGTCCAACTTACCTAAACTTTCTCATAAAAAATGTACGTTCATCAAATTGTACATCTTATAGTGTAAGTTATCGGTATTTATTTCTTATTTCTTTAATTACAAACGAGGTCAAACAAATTAAATTGCAAAAGAACCCCCAAGATTTTCAGTGTATGTAGCCGTTTCTTTAAATGGAAATAATCTATGTATATTTAAATGGAAATAAATCTATGTATATGTTCTTCAAAAAAAATCTATGTATATGATTTAGTTGCACCCAAATTTTGGGATCCATTGTGAAAGCACACATGTGACGTACAATTCTCGTGCATATATGGCCATTAGCTTAAAATTTCCTTAAGGGAAAAGGCAACTTCTGAACTCAACTTTGCTCCATTGTTCCTTAGCGTAAAATTTGAAACCTTGTACCTTGTATGACACCCCACACAACAACCTTTTCCCTTGTGGAAGGATGTTTCAGGCCTTGTCCTTTGTGATCTCTCATATACGAAGGACACTTGCATTCTATAATACCATATATATCCTCACCTCAACAAACTTCATCCCCATTATTTATAATTATATTCCCTCATAATATCTAGATACACAAAAAGCCAGCTCTATAAATCATCTTATTTGGTTTTGGACTTTAGAGAGATAAAGCTCTTTGAGAACAACAAAGTTTATCACTAACACATTAATTCCCTTTAGAGTTTTCTTAACATTGCCATTGGTGACACAAGGACATTTACTAGCTAAATCATTCTTTTTTGTGCGTTGTGTTTTTACCTAATAGCTAGGCACTATGGAGGGACATGAAATTTTAGGGTTTGCTTTCTTTGTAATTGGTTTATGGCACCTTTTCAACAACATCAAGCTCCACTTTCTATGTTATACTTTCAAGTCCTACACATCAACCCTATGGTTTCCCACCAAAATAAGTAGATACGTAGAGCTTCATCTCATCATGGCAAGTTGCATAATTTTCACAGCCATGGAACTCTTCATAGCTCCTCTTCATCACCAACCATTTGACCCTAATGATGGTACCATTCCCTCCAACCATCTCCACAACTTTGAACACTCTTCCATGGCTTTGTCTTTCTTAGTCTATGCTACATTTGCCATAATTCTTGATAGAAAATCAACAAGTACTAAATATCAAAATGAAATTACTCATTTGCTAGCAGCCATAGCATTTGCACAACAATTTCTTCTTATTCATCTTCATTCAAGGGATCATATGGGGATAGAAGGACAATACCATTATTTATTGCAAGTTTTGATTTCTATTTGTTTTGTGACAACCCTTATGGGAATTGGTTATCCAATGAGCTTCTTGGTGAGTTTTGTGCGTTCTGTTAGCATAACTTTCCAAGGTTTGTGGCTTATGTTCATGGGGCTCATGCTTTTTACACCTGGTCTTGAACCGAAAGGTTGCTTTACGAAACTTGAGGGAGATCAATATGTTGTTAGGTGCAGTGATGAAAAGGCTCTTCATCGTGCTGTTTCATTGGTGAATCTTCAATTCAGCTGGTTCTTGATTGGAGTCACTGTTTTTGCAGTGTCTTTCTACTTGATTATGGCTATAAGTTATGGCGAAAAAGTCGAGTATGTTTCACTGATGATGAAGGAGGAACATTATCGTGAAGATGTCTTAAAAAAATTAGATGTCGAGTCCCAGTGCCAAAAGATCACCACAGGCATGCCAGAGCAAATCTGAATAACTTGGTGAAATTAATAATTGTTCTATAATCTATTAGTGACAGAAACTGTATTGCTTATATTCTACATGTTTGTTGCATAAAAAATATATAAACAATGTGTCTAGATTATTTGACACATCATGGGAATTTCAAGCTTACTTTTTTTATTAGGGAGTATTCAAGCATACTTAATTATCGCTAATAATAATGACAATCATTCCCAAGCAATCAGCCCGGAAATTGGATCCTCTGCTCCTCTATGATAAGAATAATGAAAGAAATAATGAAGAAAAAATGAAAAATAAAAGAGGGATGGAGATGGTGTAGGGAATACAGAAACAGAAATGGAGCAGAGGATCTAGATTTATCAATCCATATATACATATATAATTTTTATTTATTATTATTGAACTAAATTTGTAATAATATAAAATTATTAATAAACGTAAAAGAAAATTATTAATAAAATACTTATTAACATATGATATATTTCCTGATATAATATAGACGAGTCTATATATATCTGTATAAAAAAAGTGCTTGCGCTGCTACTAAAGTATTTCATTTTACTTTTTTTTTTTTTTTAAGTATTCATTTTTA
>Ga0209282_1000781_pt1 | contig 16130 bp, 10 predicted proteins | sample Mtrugardesep15_FD_187529 | JGI IMG/M metagenome (GOLD analysis project Ga0209282, IMG submission 187529) | Root nodule microbial communities of legume samples collected from California, USA - M. trunc garden sep15 (SPAdes) (version 2) | ecosystem: Host-associated > Plants > Roots > Nodule...
AACAAATAAAAAATTTGTAATAAATGGTAACAAAAAAAAACATATATTTAAAACTACATGGAGTAAATAATTTATATTTTTTTTTCTCTCTAGTGAAATTTCTCCCTTCTCCAAACACCACCGTCGAGCACGTTCCCGACCACCACACGCCACCAGATCGGAGAATCTCTGTCATCCTCCTCCACGCGGTAAGACCGTTTCCGATCACCCCTGCTCGTTTTCCTTCTCCATACCCTTTGTTATTTATTCTTCTCTTATGTTTTATTTTCGTTCCATCACAGTTTGCGACCGAACCACCACACTCCGCCGCCACCACTCTGCTCTTATTCTTCTTAAAGGGTAAGTGAACTAATCATATTTCACAATTAAATCAAAAAGTCTCGATTTTTATTTCAAACCCTAACCCTGTTTTCTTCAAATCCCAAGTTAATCATATCCTTGTGATGGGTTTAGTTCTTTATTCGATAAACCTTGTTTTGGGTCACTAATTTTAGGATTTTTGTTGGTTGTTATTGGTGTGATTAGTTTTTTGGGACTGTTTGGCTTCATCCACTGTGTTGCTTGTAACCAACATTCTAGGATTGGGGCAGCAATATCATTGTTTGTTGTGTTGTGTTAAAACTTATTCTATATTTGAATGTAATCACATGTGTCAATATTGTGTTGCTGTCAGACATTGGCACGCAACGGATACGCCTCTGATTAGAGGTGTCGGTGCCACATAGCTTTTCAACGACGGTTGTGGATTTAACGATTTTTTTTAGTAATTCATTGTCAAACACTAAAAAAACATAACTCTCTTAGTCAGGATTTGAATGTTAGTCTAACTGCTTTTGCTAGTCTATTGGTATAATATCATTTTTAATGAATTATGTTTTTAATTTTAATTTTTTTTACAATTATTTGTGATGGTGAAATTTATGTAACAACTTTATATGGTAGTTTGAGTTAGTGACATTTATTGTGTTTCTCCATATATCTTGTGAGTTGTGCAGGCATATTCGGAGAATCCCAATTCCACGCTTATTCAACCATGGACGTTGATCCTCGCCAATACGATAACATTGTAAGTAATGTATCCCCTACTTTTTATTATCTTGTTTACCTATTGCTCTTTGATTATTCTCTTACCACTTCTCCAAGGGTTGTGAGTTTTGTAAACATAGGTTCCGATTTTAGTGCCCTAATATATAATTTGATGCCCAATTAAATTAATTTCTACTTGCTTAGGTTGAGAGTATATTACAACTTATTTACACTCCATTCCTCAAATTTGACTACTCTTTTTGCTTTAAACGAAGCCCAACCCTGTTTTTCTCCATATACCGAACAATAATGAGTGAATGCTTAAACCCTTTATAACCCTTCCATCCAATTTTTCACACTATCAAATCAAGCAACAATGTATGACATGTCTGAAATTTATGAATTCTTAATCGCATATGCAAGGCCACTCTGTTTTACCTATTGGATATTCAGAAGGATTTGTTGTATTTAAGATGTTTCGTATATTTTCTGTCAAAACAGATGTTCTCTATATTTTGGTCGTCATGATGTTGTTGATTGAAAGTTTGTGTTTAGGTGACGTGTTCAATATCATGTTTGTTAGATGTTATTTTTGAGAAATAAACTCTTGTTATTTTTCTGAACTTTTATTAACTCAAGGTTACCGGAGTTTGTTGTTATGGGAGATCCATTTTTCTGCTTCGTTTATCTGAGCGAAGATGATTTTGATTTAAACATTTCAGTTTTTTTTTTTGGCTTTTGAACCTGTTTTTGTTTCACTTATCATTGAGATGAATAAGGCTTAACATGATGGCGTCATTTGATCCATGTAGCTGACGCCACTTAGTGTGATAACGCTTTGTTGTTGTTGTTGTTGAGAGGAATAAAACAGAAATTGAGCTCATGCAGGATAGGTACTCCCAGCAGAACCGTTACTTATTAAGTGCTTTATTGGGTTTCTATTGACAACTATGATTTCCTTGTTATGTTTATTCTCTGGTCACAAATGCTTTAGCTAATTTCTATAAATAATGAGTACATTAATGTATTTACAGGCAATAAATGAAAAGGATGTCTCCAACATTGTTCTGTCATACCTTATACATAATTGCTACGAAGAATCAGCAGAGTCATTCATGGCCGGCACTGGGACGAAGCGGCCTACCGATTATTTGGATAACATGGAGAAAAGAAAAAGTATGTTATTTTTTTCTTTTCTTTTCTTTTCTAGTTTTGAAGGTTGTTTGAGATGAAAACTTTTGATTACTTGTCCAGTTGTCCTAATATCATTTTGTTTGCCCGAGTAATCCAAACTTTGCTAAATATCACTGCTGCATAATCTGTATCATATAAAACATCAATGTTGGAGTACTGAACCAATGGGAAGGATACTTAAGCACTTTTTACTCTTATTGCTACTTGAAACATATACTGCTTTTTGACAATGTTGGGTGACTTTTCGTTTACGGATATGTTTTTTTTTTCTTTCATACCTTGGTTAAGATAACAAATAGCCTTCTCTTGACTTCTGTGTGTTTCCTTCTCTCCTCCACACGTTGGTTGCAGAAGATGCTGGGAGTAGTCCTACTACATATGCAATTAATTGTTAATGTTTTATCATTGAAGGATATTATAGGTTGTTAAGTCTCCCTGACAGTAAACTTCCTCTGTCTGCAGAAATCTTCCATTCTGTACTGGAGGGGAATGCACTTAAGGCTATTGAGCTCACTGAGCAGCTGACACCAGAGATTTTAGAGAAGAATACAGATTTGTTGTTTGATCTTCTAAGCCTTCATTTTGTAGAGCTTGTCCGCTCTAGGAAATGGTGAGATGAAATTATTTTTTATTCCAAGAGAGTACATAATAAACTTTTTGCTTTAATAGAATCTTATGTCATTGGCAGCACAGAAGCTTTGGACTTTGCTCAGAATAAGTTGAGCCCTTTCGGAAAGGATAAACAATATACGGAAAAACTTCAAGTAAGTTTGCTTTTTGCATAACTATTTAGTGATACATATTTGCACGTGTTTATGCTTGTTTTAAGATTGATGTGTATATTATGCTGTCCTTGTTGCAGGATTTTATGGCTCTTCTTGCTTATAAAGAGCCAGAGGAATCCCCAATGTTTCATTTGCTTAGCTTGGAATATCGTCAACAGCTTGCTGATAGTTTGAATCGAACTATCCTTGGTTGGTTAACTTTACTATTTTATTACAAATTTCAATACTTTATTCTACCCCTATTAAATATAATGCGTAGTTGTCCTTTCTTTCTCCGGTGATGTTGGTGATTGGCAGCATACTTTAACCTTCCCAACTACACGGCAATGGAGAAGCTTATACAGCAAGCCACAGTAGTTAGACAATGCTTAAATGAGGAGGCTGGAAAGGTAATAGGCATTTTGATAATGTTCTTGTTTCAACTTCATATTTTGATGGGTGCATATTTTATGCCACATCCTATTATACAATTTAAACCGACACAAATTTCTGTCTTAACTGATTAACCATTTAATGGGCCGTCACATTATATTGAGTGAAAATATGTAAGAACTTGCCAAGTGCACCTTTGCAACAAGAGCTATAACTACTACTGTCCACACATTACTCTATATTCAAACTGATTTCCTATTTACTTGCTGCAGGACGCGCCTCGAGTATTTTCTTTGAAAGAATTTCTTAAAAGGAGATGAGAAAGCAATTACATATCTGCCATGAATTGTGGATTGAAGCACAATTGCCTTATGCACGGTTATCTTATTATACATTTGTTGCCAAATGTTGGATGGTGTGATCATTGGTGTAATGTTGTTACCTGAATGCTATTCTTGTATAAATTTTTTTGCATCAGTCTGGCTATCTAGATCTTTCTGGTCCCTACTGCAACATTGTAAGGTGTAGTTCCATGAGAATGGGGGAAAATGCAATTGGTATGAGATGTCACCCTTCCATGTTTTTCCAACATTTTAGACAATGTTCAATCAAACATGGGGTTTAGCAAACAAACCCAATAATTTTTTTCATGATGTGAATTTTGATGTGAAACGCATGTGAATAGGAACTCTCATCAAGTTAAGGATATTTTGATGCAAAATATATACTCTTCGTAATAAAATACGAGTAAAATTAACCGCTTATGAAATATATAATCCCTCCGTATATGATATGGATAGAATTGGTAACATGGAAAATTACTTATGTTGTAGAGTGTGGACAGTGACTTTCTTTCATATTCGACATTAGAATTTCACTGTCATACTTTCTATTGTTTTAATACTTATTTTTTTTAATTTTTTTTATCATTTTCAAATATCCATGGTTTTTGCATTATTAAAATATCACTTCAACTGAATAATTTCCCTCGTAGAGGCAACTTGGTAAGTCTGCAATGTCCTTATTCATAGACTGAATACAAAAGAGAAACATTGCCAATCTAAAGAACTTGTTGCCAATCTAAACCACAAATGATAGAAGTGCACACTGTGTCAGCTTTTTTTCTCTTACCAACTTTCACGTTAATAACAACTTCGTTTTCTCTTACAAACGTTCACAACTTTGTTTTCTCTTACCAACTTTCACGTTAATAACAATAAAAGTCTGCGATTTTATTTAAGAGAAATGATATTTGTGCAACCATTGTTTTTTGACAACTATTGGACAACTATCTTACTCATATTTATATTATATTTTTATTCACTCTCTTCTATGTTTTTTTTCTCTCTCTCTATTGTTTTTTACCGATAAAAAAAAAGAAAAAAAAAGTAGTTGTATAAATATCATTATTTATTTTTTTAAAATCATTTAGTATTGAGCTGAATAAGAAGATTGTTTTCTGAACAAACAAATTTTTATTAATAAGGTGGCAATAAGTATAAGCGGTATTAAATCCATCTACAAGTAGTACTCACTTCCACCAAAACAACCAACCCATCGGAAAATAGAAGCCACAACCACCCAAACCGAAAAAAAGAAAGCTGCCTCAAAATACAGTCAAGAGGGTTAACATTCCTCTCATAAAATATATAGAGACGCCATTGTTTTTTCCGGTATCCTGTGCAAAGACAAAATTTTAATGACTTCCACCACTTCTCTAAATGTTTTTGAATAAGAAGATTTTGAATAAGGGGAAGAAGGGAATGCTCAGCTATTGTTTGTGTTTGATTTGAAAATCGACAACAATTTGTGATAGGTCATAGAAATGTAAATTAAGTAACACATATACATGCCTCTATATCTTATTTTTATTTAAAATTAATATACATTTCAAACATCTTTATTACTCCAAACATCTTTTATCAATACTCATGATTTTTGTTGGTAATTTCTATAACAAAGGACATAAGAAGTAGTTTTCGATCTGTTTGTCTTACTTATGGTATGAGTTGCATAGCATAATGAGATTTGACTTATTGTTACATGATTTATATATGTAACATCTCAAGTAAGACCTTTTTTTTTTTTTTTTTTGTTTTTATTTTTTTCTTTTTTTTTTTTTTTTTTTTAGATTTGACTTTTTTCTTGTTTTTTATAGACTTAATTACACTTTTGGTCATCGTATTTTAACCAACTTATGAAATTGGTCTTGTCTTTTTCAAATCGAACAATCCTTCCCCTTTGTTTTTATTTTTTTGCACTTTTGATCCTTACCCCCTATTGGCCTTCAAAAACGCTGATGTGTCACATTTTTTAATGAGTTGGCAAGAAAAGTGAAGATGTGGAAAAAACAGTCTCCACGTCATCAAATAAATAAATAAATATTTAAAAATTACATTTAACTAAATTAATTTGTTTAAAATAAATAAAACTAAATTACAATATTCTTACTTCTCATCATCATCCTCAACACCATCTTCTTCCTCTTTATCACTATCTTCAACCTCATTAACCTCAACAACATGTTTTTCACCATCATCTTTATTTAATAAATTATCATTTGTCTTATTTATTTAAATTAGACCTAACTAATGACAATAATAAATTTTATGGGTTTAAGCCAAATTTTATTACAACCAACATCACAATTGTATCCATTAATCTGGGTTTGCTAAAATCCTTAAAAAAAAACTCCTCAACATTATTAACAACAAAACACCATGATATTTCGACACCTCACCCATCTGGGTTTGCAAAAATCCTTCAAAAACCTCCTCATCATCATCAACAACACCAACAACAACTACCACAATATTATGGGTTTCCAAAGAACATATATAACAGAACAAAATTGAAACCTTTATTTCACGACAAAAATTCATATATAAAATCAAGAGAAAGTGAGAGACGAATTGCTCCAGTGACTTCTCTCTTTCTCTCCCGCTGACCTCCTCGTTCTCGCATTGCTCCATGACCAACTTGTTCTTCTTGGTTTCGGATGCAATTTTCATTTGAGCAGATTTGGATTGCTGCTACCTATTTGGGTTTCTGCAACCTATTTTCGTCCAAATCAAAACATTGAAAAGATGGGGTTTTGATTTGGGTTGCTGCTACCCAATTTTGGATTTGGGTTGTTGTTGTTATGTTTCACAATCAAATCAAAGAGAAGTGGAGAACAAGAGAAGAAAATGGAATGTGTTTATCATGAAAAGAGAAATGGGTAGGTGAAGAACAAAGAAGAATCTGGATGAGGAAGAAGATGGAATTGAATCTGGACTTTTGTTTTTATTAATGAAATGTTTAAATAGTTTTTTAATTTAAAAAATGTTTAAATAGTTTTTTTGAATTAAAAAATATTTAAATTGTATTTTTAAATTAAAAAATACTGTTTTAATGACATGTAAATGTCATTTTCCAGATTGACACTACCACATAGGTGTTTGTTTGTCATCTGTGCATTTTTGGAAGATAAATTGGGGTTTACGACCAAAAGTGCAACAAAAATGATAATTTAGGGACGGTTTTGTTTAGTTTAAAAGAGGTATGGCCAGTTTCGTGAGTAAGTCAAAACACGATGACCAAAAGTGTAATTAAGCCTAAAAAAAATTGAGGGCCAAGTTATCCTCAACTTTTGTAGAATGATTTAAATATCTCATAGGTTGGTTTTTTTGGGTAGATTGACGAAATGGCAAAGCCATTATAAACTCACACACATAAGTGGAGTTATCGAGGTTCGAACCCCCAGTCATGACATCCGGCCTAACAATTTCGGCATTTTGCCAGTTGAACTAAGACTTCTGGATATCTCATAGGTTGGTTTTAAATACATGCGATCAACCATAATGGTCACATAAGCTAGATCACGATTCAACTAGTAAAAAATTGATAGAAAGAATAATATTTCTTGATTTATTTTTGTACTGAATTAAAAGTTAAATATGTTTTCGGTCCCTATAAATATACAAACTTTTTGTTTTAGTCCCTCTAAAATGTTCCTTCAACTTTTAGTCCCTAAAAAATTTTCAATCACTACTTTTGGTCCCTATTTTTAAGTTAATTTTTGTATTTTTTAATGAAATTGTGCAGATATGTGTGAAATATTGTAAAACAATTTTCCAAAAAAAATTAATTTTTTTTTACAAAACACAAATGAAATATGAATTTTTAACCATAAATAATATATAAATTCATATTAAATTCATGTTTTGTTAAAAAAATCTAAATTTTTCTGGAAGAGATTCCTATAATATTATGAATTTTTCTGCAAAGTTTTATTAAAAAATATGAATTTTACATATGAGTTTACTTTAAAGGATAGACTAAAAGTGAAGATGAAAAATTTTAGAGTGACTAAAAGTTGAAGGAAAATTTTAGAGGGACTAAAATAAAAAGTTGACATATTTATAGGGACCAAAAACATATTTAACCCTATTTTTTAAAAGATTACACTTAGCTGTAAATTTATAATTTCCTGCTATTCATTTAACACTTATTTTTTTCTCTATCTCCCTCTTTCTATCAAATTACCAATATATGGTATATATCACACTACTCTCGCTATTTTTTTTTTCACTCGAGATGTCAAAGGGTGTATAATGGGTATACATTTAATATTTATCTTTTCTCTAAAAAAAATTACATATTACTCTTTATGTGTTAATATTTCTCTAATTAAAAGCAATTATGATATTTGGACACCTCATATTTTTTTGCACTCAATCAACATGTCATTTTATTTTTATATATCTCTTTCTTTTTATCTATAACATCACTAATTTATCAAATTTATCTCAGCTTAGTCTATCATGTCTCTGTCTCTCTCAAGGTAGGTAGATTCATTCATATCTTGACCAGATATTTTTCAACTAGAAGTGTGAGAACATCTCAATTCACCTTTGACAAGGAAATGAGTTAGCCGAGAAATAGTTAAGTATTTTTGTATATTAATGTGTGGATGTGGGTGTTTGTACTTTTCAAAGGACGACTATAAATATGCTTGTATGAGAAGATATAGAGTATATACTCCAATCCAAAAAAATAAAATAAAAACATATACACTCCAATTAAGATCGATATGATGGATAAGCATAATCCAATATTTCTGAAATTCATGGTTACTTGTTGTTGTCTAGTTAATCTTTTGGGTGGAATATTGGCACAAACTGAAAAAGAGAGTAATATTGTAGTGAAAGTGGGAGCTGTAATTGATGTTAGCAGTAATGGAACGGTTGGAAAAATAGGATTGAGCTGCATAAACATGTCACTCTCAGATTTCTATCTCTCTCATTCTCATTACAAAACCAGAATCCAACTCATCGTTATGGATTCTCATAGGGACGTCGTCACTGCAGCTGCACACGGTAATTATTACTATTTGCACCCCTTCATTTTGTCTCTCTTGCTACTATATATACTCCATATATGCTCTGTGTATATAAATGTTAATTTCGGCATGCATATGGTTTTAGTTTCTGTACATTTGTATTTCCTTGTATCTGGATTTGCTGTTTAAAACATAATTTAACTTGTTTAAAACTATTATAGATTAATGTACAAGAGCTTAGAAATTTAAGGTATAATGACTTTTATTTTTAACTGTATCATTAAAGTATTTATACTTTTTTTTCTTCATGTTTTTCCTAAATATAAACAAACTCACAAAATTTAGATTAATAGCAAAAATCGATAAAATGTCTACACATGTGATTGAATCAAACTAAACATAATACTTAAGTCTTAAAAGTCTTAAAATTTACAATGTTTTCGCTATATCCTTGATTAAATTTGTAAAAGATCGTAGTAGATATGTTAATGTAAACTAACCAAACACTAGAACGATATAGAAAATCAAATAATGTTGTACAAGATGATGGACGAAATGATACACTAAGACTACGAATTCGCAAGAAAACATGAATAAAAAATCAAATTTATATGAAAATTGCTTATATTTAGATAAAATGATCGGAAAAGCAATGTGAATGAGTGATTGTGGAACCAAAATAATGACCCAAAACCATCTATATCGGATGGATGGAAAAAAAAATAGAGATGAGTAGAAGGAATATTGAGAGAGGGAGCTGAGGTTCCTAAAACAATTAATTATAAAATTAGAGTATTTTATAGAAATAGTAGTATATTTTAGACTTAATTATATTTTTGGTCCTCGTGTTTTGGTCTACTCACGAAATTGGTCATGTCCTTTTAAAACAGAACAAAATTGTCCTTCAATTATTATTTTTGTTGCATTTTTCGTCCTACCCCCTATTTTAATGAAGTGACATGAAAAGTGAAGATGTGGCAAAACACGAGGGAAATTAAAATAGGGGATAGGACGAAAAATGCAACAAAAATGATAATTGAAGGATAATTTTGTTCTGTTTTAAAATAACATGACCAGTTTCGTGAATAGGCCAAAACACGAGAACCAAAAGTGTAATTAAACCCATATTTTGATTTAGTTGTTTTTTGATTTGAGGCCGTCAAACAATAAGTAATACAGAATGGATGGAGTACCTAAGTGTGGTAGTCCCAATTTTCTGATTTCTAAAATTGGATTATAATTAACTTTTGAAGTTTTCTATGCTCTTAGCAATGTCATATTTTGAGCTTATAGCTCATATGATAAAAATAATAATTGTCGGATGGCAATTTTTTCTTCCTGTGGTTTATAACTTATTTTTACTGGATTATAGTTTATCATATCCTCTCTCACTTTTACATTTGTCATTTTATTTAAAAAATATTTGTTTATGTCATTTCATATTATAAACTAGTTCAACTAATAATTTTATTAACGGTATAAATTCAATCAACTACTTTATTCGCTATAAACCATAAAATTCATTATAAGCTCATTTGTTAAAGTTAATTACATCGATCAAAAAATGAATAAATTGTGTCACAGTTAATGAAATTATTTGTCTTTTTATAATACCACAATAATTTATTACCCGATTTTATATATATTTTTTCTCTACAATAAATTATTAAAGATTTTTCTGAGGTAATAAATAATTAAATATGTTATTTACAAAATAATAGTTAATAATGCATATAAATTTCTTTTACTAAATTATTGCATATAATGTTGACAAATAAAAAAAAAAGATCTATCAAAACAGTCAATTCGCTCGAGATGAATGGATTTAGTTGAACGATTCTTTTATTGTATGAAGTGGATATATTCTGTTATATAAATGAATCCATTAAATCATGTATGACTAAGATGATGACAAAATTCTTTTTCAACAGATTTAATATATAATTTAATTTAACGAAAGTAGTAAACCCAATTATTTTTTTAAATTAAAAGAAAGAAATAGAAAACCGTGGACCCCAGTTGAACGAATTCTGTCCAGATGATCAATCAATTTCCGCCATACGAGTAACCTGCATGCAGCCAAACACGTTTACCTTACGGGTTACGGCACTTCTTGTCGTCTACTAGCTTTGATTTGAAGTCGTCGTCTACTAGCTACTAAAGAAGGAGTATTTTCTTTCTTCTCATTCAATTCAATGTGACATCGGTGCTTTGACTTTTTTTTATTTTATAGTATATGCACTTTATTATACATCTATTTTTTATGATTTTTGATTATTTTTTTTATTTGATAAAAATAATAGAGAAATAAAAAAGGAAAAAAAAAAGTAGAAATATACCCAAAAAAAAGAGTTGTTCTTAACATTGTCTCAAAATAATGTATAATATCATTTCTCTTACTTTATTACTAGGCTACTAAATCATTTTTCGGAAAAAAATTATTCCACCAAAAAAACCTAGCAAGATTTTTAGCTTATGTTGTTTACGAGTTCCACACACAATACAATACAATATAATACAAGTCTCTCTTACCACAAATAATAAAATAAGGGATGGTAATGTGTGTCATAAGATCACACAAGTTGAAGAACTAAAATAATCATTTAATAGATAAATTTTGTATATTGCCTATTCTCTTAATAAAATCTTCGTAAATTTGTGATGAACAGCTTTGGATCTCATTAAAAATGAAGAAGTGCAAGCAATCATGGGACCAATAACAACAATGGAAGCAAATTTTGTGATTCAACTAGGAGATAAAGCTCACGTGCCCATTGTAACCTTTTCAGCAACAAGCCCTTCACTTGCATCACTTCAAAGTCCATACTTCTTCCAAATATCACAAACTGATTCAGCTCAAGTAGAAGCCATCACCTCAATTATCCAAGCTTTTGGATGGAAACAAGTGGTCCCCATTTATGTAGACAATAGTTTTGGTGAAGGACTCATTCCTTATTTAACTAGTGTTCTACAACAAGCCTATATCCAAGTTCCCTATCTTAGTGCAATTTCTTTGTCGGCCAATGATGATGCTATCACTCAAGAACTTTATAAAATAATGACTACTATACCCACTAGAGTATTTATTGTGCACATGTCACCAAGTCTTGGCTCTAAACTTTTTACCTTAGCAAAAAAAATTGGGATGATGAGTCAAGGCTATGTTTGGATAGTAACCGATGGTATGGCTAATTTATTCAATTCATTGAGTTTTAATGTGAGGGAATCAATGGAAGGAGTGTTGGGTGTTAGGACTTATATTCCTGGAACAAAAAAACTAGAGGATTTTAGAGTTAGATGGAAAAGAAAATTCATAAGTGACAATCCAGCACTTGTTGACACAAATTTGAACATTTTTGGAATATGGGCTTATGATGCTACAATTGCATTAGCAATGGCTATTGAGAAGGTTGGAATTGGAACCACCAAATTTGGTTACAATGAGAGTAACACATCAAGCAATTATTACATGCCTAATTTTGAAAAGTTTGGTATTTCACAAAATGGTGAGAAATTGAGTGAGGCTTTGTCAAACACTAGATTTAATGGTCTTAGTGGTGATTTCAACCTTGTTGGTGGGAAGTTACAAGCATCAATATATGAAATAATTAATGTGGTTGGTGATGGGGAAAAGAGAGTTGGATTTTGGACACCACATAAAGGGTTTGCTAGAAATTTGGACACAAAGGGCCAAATAAGCAATAATAGCATATATTCTAGTTCTAAAAATGATATTGGATTAATCATGTGGCCAGGGGAAATGTACTCTATTCCAAAGGGATGGGAAATTCCTACTATTGGGAAGAAGTTGAGGATAGGAGTTCCAGTGAAAAATGGAGATAACTACACTGAATTTTTGCATGTAACACGTGATCATAGTACTAATTCAACACTAGCCACAGGCTTCTGCATTGATGTCTTCCAAGCTGTGGTGGAAGTGTTACCTTATGCATTGCCATATGAATTTGTTCCATTTGCAAAGCCTGATGGTAGGATGGCAGGAACCTACAATGATTTGATCACTCAACTTTATTATGGGGTAATCTCTTTTTCTCATATCAAGAACCCTCTTATATTATATATGTGAATGATTTTTACATCACGAAACGTTGTCAAATTCTTAGTATACTTTAATATATAAAATAAGTGAACCTTATGGTTTCTTTATTGGATAATTAATTAAATTAGTGCATGAAATTGTAAGAAATGATCAAAATAGTCCCTACTTTTCGAGAATTTAAAAACACATCCGTGAAATTATAAAATGTCATTTAAAATAATCATACATTAATTTTTGTTGTTAGAGACCGACGTGACATGTTAATCGAATATGTCACTTTTTACGTTGATCATATATCATTTTCAATACACTATGGAGTGACTACTGATTTGCCTATGGATTTTAGGTCTCCTAATGACTAATTTGTCGGTAGTTAGTCTTTGACAATTGGAATTACTAACAAATTGTTTTTGAAATAACCTAAATTTCATAGGCTAACTAGTCCATGGTGGTGAGTTTACGTTGACGTAAGATCAATATACAATGTAGCATATCCAATTAACGTGCCGCGTCATAAAAGAGAGACCATTTTGAATTACATTTTACAATTTCATGAATGTATTTCTCAATTCACAAAAATTAGGAACTATTTTGAACCATGATTAAAAAATTCATGACCATTTTGTTATTTACTTAATTTCTTAGTTCTAGCTTTTTCTCCAATGAAAAGAATGAAAAAAAGGTATTTTGGATTGACAGAACTTTGATGCGGTGGTGGGGGATGTAACAATCATTGCAAACAGGTCCGACTATGTTGATTTCACAATGCCATACACAGAATCTGGTGTGACAATGGTTGTTATAATGAAAGACAATAGAAAGAAAAATGCATGGGCTTTTTTGAAACCACTCACATGGGATCTTTGGGTGACAACAGCTTGTTCATTTGTATTCATTGGATTTGTTGTATGGGTCCTTGAACATAGAATAAACAATGATTTCAGGGGACCTACCTCTCATCAGATTGGTACAAGCTTATGGTTTTCCTTTTCAACTATGGTCTTTGCTCAAAGTAAGTCTCACTCATCAAACACACACAAAGTATAATTAATTAGCCATCATGGAGTGCTTGTAGAAATCTAGAGAAAATAGCTTATGGACATGTCATATGTTGTTTGCATGCTCTCTTAAATAGTAGTATCACAAGTATTTACATCACTAGATAAGTTCAAATAAGTCAATTCAAACACACTCTTAACGTTGAGTATCTCATTTTAATGACAGGAGAGAGAGTAGTGAGTAACTTGGCAAGATTTGTGGTGGTTGTATGGGTTTTTGTGGTTCTAATTTTGGTTCAAAGTTACACTGCAAGCTTGACTTCACTCTTAACAGTTGAACAACTAAGGCCAGCTATTACAGACGTTAACCAACTTCTAAAGAATAAGATGAATGTTGGCTATCTGGAAGGTTCTTTTGTTTATGGAATCTTGAAGGAAATGAATTTCCAAGAATCTCAGCTCATTCGTTATCAATCACCTCAAGAATGTAATGAACTTTTCATAAAAGGAAGTGCAAATGGTGGTATTGATGCTGCTTTTGATGAAGTTCCCTATGTTAAGCAATTTCTTGGAATTTATAGTTGTTCTCATTCAAAGTATGTCATGGTTGAACCAAGATTTAAAACTGGTGGTTTTGGCTATGTAAGTTGTGTTAACTCTTACTCTCTCTCCCTAATGTAATATCATCTTTAATTTTCCCTTGTGAGCAATATTTCAAAATCCAGATCAAAAAGGCTGATTCAGCGAGTTGAATTGGGAACTGAATTGAACTGGTCAGTTCACCAGTTGGTTTGATCCCAATTACATTATAGTCTAGTTGAATTGAACTTGCTCATTTATTTGTCATCCGGTTCACTTGTGATTGAACCAATTGAACTATAATCTAGAAGTCACATCGGTTTGATTCACGGTCCGGTTTGTAAAACATTGCTTGTGAGTACTGACCTGAATTTTGTGGGGGTGAATTTGCAGGCATTCCCAAAAGGTTCACCTCTGGTAGCAGACATTTCAAGGGCAATCCTAAATGTGACTCAAGGAGGCAAAATGAGAACAATTGAGAATGCATGGTTCAAAGAAAGTCGTTGTCTAGATTCTAATACAGAAATTTCCTCTAATAATAGTCTTGGCCTTGAAAGCTTCTGGGGTCTTTTTCTCATAGCAGGGATTGCTTCCCTATTAGCACTCCTAATCTTTGTGGTAACATTTCTACATCAGCACAAACACATTTGGTTAAACAATAATCCAAGTAATTCAATATGGAGACGAATTGAAGTCGTGGTTAGGATGTTTGATCAAAGAGACCTGAGCAGTCACACATTCAAGAAAACAGAAAATATAAATGAAAGCAATAATAGTCCTTATCATGATGATGATTTAGGTGCTGTAGAGGCTTCTCCAGGTACACCTTATCCACCTAGTCCATTTAGTCAAACTGAATCAAATGTTTCCTTTTATGGAGATTTTTGTCAAAACATAGAAATGGATGTCATGCAAATTACTAATCCAGAAGTTTCCCCTGTGAACAACTGTGAAATTAACTCCCAAGTCACATGACATCATCTAAAATTGTAACACCAAGCTGCTAATTATTGTATTGATTCAAGATTAATTTTATATGACTTTTCTGATAGCTCATCAAGGGTCGGCTAGGATTAACTTATTTGAACTATATAATGACCAACATATACAATAAATAAAGGGATAAATAAGTTTTTTTTCCCTATAAATATAACAGATTTTGATTTTAGTCCTTATAAAATAAAACGAGGTGTTTTCATCCTCACAAATTTTTTTTGTTTTGTTTTTGGTCCTTAATGAAAATAATTTTGATGTGTTCTTGACATTGTTTGAACATAATAATACGAAAATAAAAAAGTTTAACATAATAAACGGATATAACATGAACACATTTTGAACATAAAAGACTCGTTCAAAAACAAAATAATTTTTTTTGTGAGGACGAAAACATTATGTTTAATTTTTTAGGGACTAAAATAAAAACTCGCTATATTTTTAAGGACGAAAAACTTATTTAACTTTAAATAAAAAACAATTTGTGAAATTATTTTGTTACTTGTGCATTTTCAAATTACCCAATGTAAATCAATCAATAAAAGAAAAAAAAAGCGAAAATGAAAAATAATACTAGTATTGATGATATACACACACACGAAGGTATACGCTAGTCAAGGACGAAAACACGATACATTATTTCCTAAATTTTACTAAATACAAGAAGAAATTATAAGGGAGGTATCACCTTAGTATTGTTCAATACATTCTTTCAATTTTCATAAACTCACAGGTTTTCAAACATATGAGTTTGTACCATTAGCAGACACTCTGACAAAGCATTTGCTGTTATCTGCATT
>Ga0209282_1000782_pt1 | contig 16127 bp, 6 predicted proteins | sample Mtrugardesep15_FD_187529 | JGI IMG/M metagenome (GOLD analysis project Ga0209282, IMG submission 187529) | Root nodule microbial communities of legume samples collected from California, USA - M. trunc garden sep15 (SPAdes) (version 2) | ecosystem: Host-associated > Plants > Roots > Nodule...
TCCGTTTTTTGTTGACGATTTTCTCATTCTTTTTCAGGAAAGTTCTTGTGGTTGGAGTACTGGTATGGTCAGTGGCTACAGCTCTTGTTCCTTTTCTTGCTGGATATATGCCTGGCTTAATATTGACAAGGATTTTGGTCAGTAGTTCCACTTTAACTTGTCATCTTTAATGCATTAATTTTTCTTGCTTTGCAGATCTAATATTTGCTTATGTAGTCAATATATCCTGTCATGTTAAAATTTATTACATCTATCTTTTGCGTCTTACATTATAAGGTCCGGTAAATTGTAATTTTCAATTTATGCGTATGAATCCCTGATTGTAATTTATCGCATTTATCTTTCCACAAGATGTTCTACTTCTATCCACTACTGTTGGCTCTATTCAGGCTTTCTTTATGCGCACTTATTGCTATTTAACATAAACCTTGGTTGCATTTGATATACTTTTCAACACTATTATATTAAACACTCAGCTTCCATTTCATATATAGGTTGGGATAGGTGAAGGTGTTTCACCATCTGCCGCTACTGATCTCATTGCCAGGCATGTAAACATCCAAATACATTTTTGATTCAATATGATGTTCTGTTAATTTGTATTATTCTTTTATAATTTGATTGTTTTACTTATCTTTTTTACTTTTCTAGTCAGTTTGTTGATTTTAGATTATTCTACTTTTAACAACCATAATTTAAAACACTTGGTTTCTCACCTAAAAGCTAAAAGTGTTGGTGGAAAATCTAACCTGAAGATAAAAAATAAAAAATAAAAATAACGATGCAGAACAATAGGAAGAATTTTTTGAAGCTGGACAAATATGTTTTTACCATTTCACACTCTTACCATATATCTATCCAAATATGTTTACAACCAGATGTTCCACTGCAGACTCGAGGATTAGTCCCATAGCAGGCCCAACTGGTTTAAGCCCCACTACCTTGGGGTGCCTATTGGGGTCAAAGACCTTAATTACGGTGGGTTAGCAACAAAAAAAGAAGAATATGTTTACAAAAGAAACAGAATTACACACACTATAGAGAATGCAGTAAACTAAAGAAATAAATAGTCTACTGTTACAAGACAATTCCTATCCAAGAAATTTGTCAATTCCTTTCCGAGAAATTCGAGAATCTTGGTCTCTCGCTTACAAGTTAAACATAAGTTTAGTTTACCAACTAGTTATTGAGACAAGTTAAACTTAGTTTACCAACAATCTTGGTCTCTCTTGTCTCAATAATTAGTTTAACTATTGTTGGTTTCTTCCTCAGCCAACTAATTATTGAGACAAGTTAAACTTAAGTTTGTATATTTATGTTTATATTCAGTTCTAAATCATAGTTCTTCAATTCAAACTGTAAGCTAAAGAGTAATTTTGACAAGTATCATATGTTTGCTCTGCCAAATACAATATTACCCTTTTTATTGATAAGGTTCATCACCATGTGCAGGTCAATACCATTGGAAGAGCGCTCACGGGCAGTAGCATTTGTATTTGGTGGCTTGAGTGTTGGAAGTGTTTTGGGGTATGCAATGTCTAGCATGTAGTAGAATCATATAGGATTGTAACTTGTTTTTTTTCATTATCTAACCTCAACTTCAACACTGTAATATTTTTCAGGCTTCTTTTCGCTCCTCCCCTCATCCAAAGTCTTGGTTGGGAATCAGTGTTTTATATATTTGGTCTTTTGGGTATTGCTTGGTAAGTAGAAATGACTAATATCCCATGTCTACTATTTCTGATAGTGAAGTTTCTCAACAGAAAGCATCTTGTGGTGCAAATCTCGTAATTTGACTATGACTTTTGGTATTGCCATGAACTTTGAAGGTTTATAGGGTTTCAATTTCTCGAAGAAGGTGAAACACGGTTAGCTGCAGAATCTGTTTCACGTAAGCACTTAATTAATCTATTTTAATTTTTTACATTTTATTAGTTTGAGCAAGAAAAAAAAACTGATTATTATTTAATGAATGGTAATAAATAATGCCTTTCTAGTTGGAATTTGTTTTTCAATCTTTTTGGCTTCATGCGATGCTGGAGTTGAAATTTAGCGAGATGATGTATGCTCTATAATCCCATTTGTTGGAATCATTTTCTTCTTCGATTGAAAATCCCTGGACTATACTACCGATCTGCTTAATCTAGCTTGGTCTATGTAGAGGTGTCACTTTTAACCATTGCAACAAAACGATGGTTCAATCACCATCTTGTAGCCTCGTAACTCTTACACCTCTTGTTTGATGCTTACCATTACCATAATAACCTTTTAATAGATTGTCATTGTTACCTCTGCATTTGATGTGACTCACCTACATAATTACTTTTAACATATAGGATTGATCTGTACTTTTGTTTGGCAATTGTTAAATTATAAATGAAGTTAGTGACCATGACTACGCCGTTCTTTATATGTTATGTTTTAAATGTTGCCTGCATGTTTATAAATTAGTTGCCTTTACTGTTCAGTTCTAAGCTTTTGTTCTTTTGTTTACTTACTATGAGGATTTTGGTTTAATTGGTTGTTTGTCACTGTCGACTTTGGTTGTCCAAAGCTGCCCAGGGTAACAAGACACAATCATGGCAAACTTCTCTAAAAGAAATGAATAGCTCTTTGAAGGTACGGATAAAATAATTATGACAGTTTTGGCATGATGTTACCCTAATATCTCATATTTTAGCTTAAAAAATAGCAGGAATCTTTTTTGCCTTTTGTGTGTGTGTCTGTGTGTAAAGAGATATACTTGTTAGATCCTTTTTCTGAGTGAATACATATAAAATATGCGATAGATCTTTGTTTTAGGTTTTTTCTTAAAATGTAGGATGTACCATGGAAGGCATTTTTCCAAAGTCGCGCTGTATGGGCAATGATTTATGCTCATTTCTGTGGTAGCTGGGGTCACTATACCTGTCTCTCATGGCTTCCAACATATTTTAGGTAACTTGTGAGCATTTGATACTTTATCTCTTTCTACTTTGGCTATATTTCATTTTTGCCCAATTAATAGGTAGTTGCTTAAAACTATTTGCACCGATAATTTGATTCTCTTTAAAAAAAACCATTTTAATATTTACTTGTTGATGTAATATTTTTCAGCCACGAAATTTAATTTAATTATCATATTATAGGTATGATTTAAAGAAGCTCGATTCAACTTTTCTTTACTTGTTATATGTACATAAACTGGAATTAAATTTACAGTATTGCAATTTAGAATTTTTCACTCTTTAGTAAATTTCAATATGAAATTTGTCTGACTTGGGTGTTGAGTCATGTTCCTTATGGAATACAATATTTGTATCTTTGACTGCTCCTTTTTTGTGTCATATCCTCCATGATTAATATTGATAAACTTTGAAATGGAAATGTTAAGATAATTTGTAAGTTAGGTTTGGTCTGTAGGTATTGTGAATAAAGAATGGTAGATTCTATAGTTCTCTCACTTAAGGCTCCCGCTATGTTCTGGAATTTCCAAAGTTAATAAGTTATTTACATTTTCTCATTCATTGTTAGAATGAACCGATTTCAGCTGAAGAATTATTTAATATGAAAGAAGTTAAGAATTTTCTTGTAGTTACATGAATGAACCTTGGAAAACTTCTATTATTACTTTGCAGATATTGCACCGATGTTTAATGATGACCACTGACAGCCATTGCCATTTAGTCATACATTGAGCTTAGTTAGTTATGTATGAAAAATTATATCAACAAATTAAACTATTTTGTTGCTTACATGATAAGCAGTATATCTTTTAAAATTTGTACAGAAAATTTTGACCCAATTGAGAATCTAATTTTTCCATCCTTATGATGTGTAGTCAGGAGCTGGACCTAAATCTGACAGAAGCTGCATGGGTAAGACTAATAGTTATTTTTCTTTGTCGTTTTAGCTAACTCTGTCTCTTCGTGTGCCTTGGGACTGAAAATGAACCGTTGTCAATATTTGTTTGACTTAGACGGAAAGTATGTGCAATAAGCCATCTGTTTAGTAGTTTGTTGTAAATAAGTGGCGCTAAATGTCCTTGTGTGAAGGATAAGACATACCAATTTATATGAAATTGTCATGCGGTAGTTATCTCATATCGATAACACTAGGAGGGATGTGGTGGATTGTTATTTTAGGGTCACGAGTAATAGCAAACAAACATTCATTATCGCTCACTAGTAATTTCCTTATTAGACAGGGCATATCATGCTGACTGGCTTAGTTTTTAGTATTGGTTAAATAGATCTTGAGCAAAAGGATATGCTTTGCATATAATTTTGCCGCAAGTTGCTTAATGCTGTAGTGGACCTCAAAATTTGCATATCATCTCTGATGAAATCAAGCATTTACAATGTAGATTTTTTGTTTTTTTAAAAATGAATAGTGTTATAGACCATTGTGGCATAATTTGATCCATGTAGCCGACCTCGCTTAGCGGGATAAGGCTTGGTTGTTGTTGTTGAATAGTGTTATAGACAAGCTGTTGAGGCCTCCAGTTCCCTGTCCAACCTGTTTGACCTTTTGAAGACTAGCGATGATATGAAAATTTAAAATAGATGTAAAATAACTAAATTAGTTACAAGATAATTATGTATGTGAAACATATTAAACTGTTTAGTATGTGCAACATATTAAACATATTAAAAGTTTAAAATAGATGTAGAATAACTAAAATAGATGTAATACTATTATAATAGAAAATTATGTATGTGTAACATATTACACTGTTTAGTTTTTTTTTAAAACATTGTTTAACGGTACTCTTTTTGGAGGAAACAGGACTAAGGTCACATATATACTAAGAATTGTGAGTTCTAAATCATTTCAGGTGTCTATTCTTCCACCTCTGGCTTCAATATTTGTGACTAGTATTGCATCACAATTAGCTGACAGCTTGATTTCAAAAGGAGTTGAAACCACTACGGTATGAGAGGCATCAAAACAGCATTAAATCAATTATTTGTTGTTTATTAGTGAATACTTTTTTTTCGGCTTACGATATCAAATATGTTCTAATAAATACTTACTGCTTATGATATCAAATAGGTTTCCGTATGATATAGTTGACAATGACAATATTGTAAAGTGGAATTTTCATGCCTTGTAGCCACGACCATATCTATTGCTAACTTTGCAATCAAATTATCTGTAGACATAATGCATACCATTGTAAAGATACATACTTCATCTAATTGTAGGTACACATAGTACATGTTTTAGTTGTAGACACAATGTAATTGTGTCACTGACAACTTACAAATTTTTGAACATAATTTTCATGACTTTTATTCTTAATTTCTTTGGTGCCGGAATTTCTCTTAAATATAGGTTCGAAAGATCTGCCAATCGATTGCATTTTTATCTCCTGCATTCTGCATGACTCTTGCATCACTTGATCTAGGATTACCGCCTTGGGAGATGGTCGGCCTTCTCACAGGTGGTTTAGCCCTCTCAAGCTTTGCCTTGTCAGGTACTAGTTAACCCTGTAAATAGAATTTATCTGATTTTTAATATAATAAAATAATCAGATCATATACTCTTTTTTTGCTTTAAGCCCTTGACTTGTGTTTATTTGCTTCTGCAGGACTTTATTGTACTCATCAAGACATCTCACCAGAATATGCAAGTATACTTCTGGTATGTGTGCTTACACACTCGTATCATACAAGTAAACATGTGTAGCTTCGTATACTTGTTTTTATTTGTATCTGACAATTCTGAACTTTTTATTTTCTTTTTCTTTCAGGGTATAACTAATACTGTTGGAGCTGTACCTGGAATTGTAGGTGTAGCCCTCACTGGCTACCTTCTTGATATGACTCATTCATGGAGTGTAAGTTGTTGCTAATGATAGATGTTTTATCATAGTATAATGCATATCATTCAGTATTTGATTTTAAATTCATCTTCATACCATGTAGATATCACTATATGCACCATCGATCTTCTTCTATTTGAGTGGTACCGCCGTATGGTTGGTATTCGCCAGCAGTAAGCCTCAAAGTTTTTCTGAGGAAAACTGATCCATTGTTCAATCATTCAAGCAAAACTATATGATAAACTGATTTTTGACCGAGGGAGTGAATATCTGTTTCATCGACAAGTCAAGATTATTTATGTACAAAAAAATGATAGCATAGCTACATAGGTATATTACTTTTTTTTTTGTTTTTGCTTACTTTTTTTCCCTCAATTGTAGCTTATTATAGCAGCTGTTTATTTCTAATAGATGATGCTGGTTGGTCACCAAAAAAATGTAATGACATGTTGTAATTTTGGAAAGTCAATAATTTGTCATGTTGATGCTCTAATTTCAAGTTTCAACCATAGAAGACAGTCTGAATAATCTCAACATTTTAAGTCATGAATATTTCACCAAACTTCCGTGCAATAATTTTTCATTCTTTTGTTTGTCACATTTCTGTAGCGTTAGTTTTATGATCAACTAGTCATGGATAACATAGACATGTCCCTGATTGATCTTTGTGGCTCTTGTCAGTAAAAAGGTCATGGAGTGTCCTCAAAATTCTTTGGCTGAGTTATTTTTATTAAAAAAATAGAAGAAAAAATCGCATGAAATTGCCATAAACATTAAGGAATCAAACATTAAATGTGTGAGAAAATGACTCAATATCTATGGCAACAAAATTGAATGTCACTTTCAATTTATAATAAAATTTACAATTGTCATAATGAACTGAATAGTGCATTGAGAATATGCAAAACCAATCAGTGGTATTTTTCCTTTATATTTCTATGTTTTATTTTACTCTCAATCACCAAGGGAAACCTATTTTTGGTTTCACCTAGTGATATTGAGCTAGCTAGCTGCAATTGGTAATAGCAGTGGAGGAATATCACCAGCTGAGTTTACACTTAGGATGTTTCCATTTAGTAACATAATTTGGCCATGTATATCTCCATCCTTTGCTGTTAAATGGTACTCTCTTCTCTGTGGTTCTCCCACAAGAGAAGGGGAAGGTTTTATAGCATAATTTAAGGCCACTGTGGCTTGAACAGTGGTGCTGTTGTCCAAGTTGAGAAACAGTATTGTGATTCCCTTCTGTAAGAGAGTATCATCAAGGCAGATTTCACAAAATAACATAACTAATAAATAATCATACTAATACAAAACTTAACTCACAGTTTTCTTTGCACAATGTGGATAAGTTCTGATCTTTTTTGTTCCATCGAAGGTAGTTGACAGGACGCGTTCTCCCATGAGTCGATGCCAAAGAAGAGCACTGTATGAAAGAAATTACATAACTCTATTATGTCATAGAATAACATTACGATTTATGAATTTACTCCAAACAGGACCTTTAACCAAGTGGTAAGCTATTAATGAAGCAACATTGTAAACCCAAAAATCTCGTTTATCAGCTCAGGAAGAATGACATAGTAAAATAGAACTGAATCAGTCCATAATTAACTCTAATGCTTATTCATTAATCATGAAGTTTAACTTTTAGTACCTAAAATAGTCTGGATTTGGCATGAAAGTAGTGGTATTCAATAAACCGTAGTTTCCTCCTATCAAAGTCTGTCTGCAGTATGTTTTAGTGCCAAAAGCAGCTGACATGCCAAGCTGATCCAAATACCTGCATTCAACATGATTATATCGATATAACACTTTTAAGGAATTCCTACTGATATATCGATAAATCGCGGGGGGTTACACTAACCAGAAGCTGTTGACAAACGCATCAGTCACAAGATGCTGGCCACTATTCCAAGCCCCACCAGCCTCACCAACCCATGCTTTAGCTGTAATTTCTGAACTTTGAAGTACATTTTTAAGGCCGCTGAATGTGCCAGCCACTCCATCAAGATAAGTTGGATCAAGAATTTTTTCGGTTATGTGATCATCAACTCCTGCATGTAAGTAGATTTCTGTTATAATCGATGTTAGAAAATAAAATCATATATCTTGATATTATGCTAGAATATCTTGATTTATCTACTAGGATCAGTTTTCAGTCTTAGTGTATCTTAGATTATCACCCAAGATTAATTCTATATCTCATTATTATTATTATTATTATTATTATTATTATTATTATTATTATTATTAACTGTTTCTTGATTTCCCTATTTTTTAATGATGGAGTCTATGTATCCTTTTTGAACTTTTTTTTGAAGAATAAAGATTGGTAGACACCCTTATTGTGTACACCCCTTTGTACCACTCTGGAAAATTTCAATTAACCAAATATATGGTTTGTGTGACCACATTTTTTCACTTGCTTGACCACTATTTTTCTAGCATTTAGAAGCTGAAAAATGTGGTCACGCAACTAAAATGCGCGTGGCCACTATTTTCCCACTTAGTTAACTAAATAAATAGTGGTCACGCAACTAAAAAAAATGTGGTCACAAAGACCATATATTTGGTTAACTTAAATTTTCTAGAGTGGTCGAAAAAGTGTTTACATTGCTCTTTTTAGAAATGAGTCTTGTATCCTATAAATAGAGATTTGTGTTTAGTTTTTTGTATCAAGTCAGCATCAAGTTTTAGTGTTATTTCCTCCTTTCATATAAAATCCCACAAATCCAGCAATTGAATTAATGGAAATTGGGAAAACATTTGAAGTTTTTATCCTGGTTTGTGCAACATACCTGGTCCAAGGTTATAAATGTGATGGCTGACCACATCTGCCAATTTCCCTGATTTTCTTAAACCAATTTGCATCAAAGAAGCCTCCAGGTGCAATGACTAGTGGCTTCTGCACAGCCTCTCTTGAACTATGTTTCTTAAAATAGTTACATCATTTGCATATTGATATGGACCAACACTTATTCGGTTATTCCAATTCCTTTTCCACACAATTCATTACCTGCCCAATAAAAAAACAGCATAAATTCTATATTCCCTTTTAATACAAATAATAACTACAAATGTTTATATCAAAATGTTTATTTGTTGACAAATGGTTATCACTTCCAAGTGAACTTGGGAGATTTGTGATGGAGATAATGAGAGCCTTAAGATAACCATCTTGAATTATCAAATGAAACATTTGCTTACCGAGTTCCCGACCATGAATAGTGTAATTCTTACTAACAGTATATCGAATAAAAGACTTGGCATTGGCGTAGTTCCAAGCTGCAACAGCAGAACCAGGCTTCAAAGATCTTCCAGCTAGAGCATTTAATCCAAATATAACATTAACCCTGAAATATATATGCCTACCATTAATTAATGGTAAACTTGATATAAAAGTAAATAGTCACGCAAATTAATCTGTTACGCGTAGACACACAATTTCTTGTTTTTTGATAAATTTAAAGAGAACTGATTTTTACCCTGCTTTTTGGAACACCCTTGAGTGAAACCAAACAATTCATTACGGTTCAAAACAAATGGAGTACAAGGTAGCTTATTATCTTCAGTCCCATATGTGACTTATCTTGCAAGGTACCACCCAATCTAATTTTCAAGGGTGAAAAGGCTGCAAAACATTCAAAGGCAAGGGTAACTTAACAAACTCTCAAAAAAATAGTGAATTGCTGTGAAAATAAGCAAGTTCCTGTGAAATAAATAACTGACATGTGGATATTTTTTTACCTCTAACCGTGTTTAACAAGATTTTGTTGTTGAGGTCCTGCATGGGATGAAAATTATAAGATATAAAAAATTCTTTCACTTTTAAATTTATAGTTTCAAGAAAGAAAGCAATGAAACTAAACCAGATTAAGCGGAGAAGTTTGGCCCCAACTGCATTTTCCGTAGTCGCATTTCTGAGGCGGCCACCAATCAAGAGCTGCACACACAAAATCGTTATCAATGCTTCTGATAAAAGCTTTTCTATTAATGATAACAACTCCTTTCTCAGTTGAACCACCTTCTCCTATACCATTCGCTCCAGTGAAGCGAAAGCTTACCAAGTACGTCCATAAACACATACACATAAGCATTTTTTGATAACCCATTAATTTCTCAATAAGATCTTCATGGTTGCTACTTCAACAGCAGCAGTTTTGTTTTGTAAATGACAAAAAAAATCTTACACAGATATTTGGAAAAGACAGTACAATTTCATGTGTACATTGTTGACAAAATATTTGGTATATTTATATAACAATGAGAGTGAGAAGGACTCACTCTCACTGAGGTTGGAAAGAACTGTTTTTATTGCCATAAACTAATGCATTCATTATTGATATTGTTCCAAATCAGCATTAGAAAATTTGGAAGATGATAATAGTCTGATTCAGTTCAGTTTTTATAACATTGATTTAAAGATTGGCGTGTTAGGATCGAGGAGGGGGTCGTTTAGTTAGTTAATTTATTACAAATTTTCTACTTATCAATGCAGTGAAGTTCCATATTTGTTCCTTCCAACAGTTCAAGTTAAAATTTGCAAGATTGAATGTCTTTCCAAACACCAATTGTATAATCTTCATTCTTCAAGATACTTTAAGCATTTATTGTTGAGTTCCTTTTCTTTTTTAAAATATGTCAATTTTGTTCTTTAAGGATTCAAATAATACTTTGTGCGATGCCCTTTTCCTCACATCTAGCTATGAAACTCAATTGCATAATCATGGATGTTTAATGACTTAGTTATAGCATATATTTCCCTAAAAATGCAATAATATGACAAAATAATTTATTGAAGTATAAAAGTCGTTTACATTGACGGCGCGCTCATATTCTTTAAACTCTTATACTATTTTGCTTGAAATATGAAAGGTGAAAATTGCTTGATAAGACACTCTGGTGTCAGTAGCAATAGACGAAACAGACGCAAACATCCTCTTGGCAAGAACCGTAACTTGCAAGCTCATCATACTTGCACTTTGTATTACACAAATCTTTATAACATGGTCCTTCTTCGAACCATGTTCTACTATCCCAATCACAAACTTTTGCTTCCACCTCTACGCATAAAAAGAAAAATAGGAAAGCAAATTAGAAACTTAAATAAGGCTTAGAATTCAAAAAACAGGAGAGAATAAATATAGGTTACTTAGATATAGTTTGTACCCCATATACAAACAAGGAGAATGGCAAGACATAGAAACATGAAGACGTTGTAGAATTTATTAGCACAGTAAGTCATAATTTCTAAACGTAAATAATGTTCACTACAAAAGATACCAACAAAATGTTTGTGTCAATGTATGTGGAGGTAAAAAAAACTAGATGAATTTATAGCACAAAAATTTTGCTGGCCGGATTAAGATATTAAACTTATTATTACCAAATACCAATATACGTTAATCCTTTCATATAGTTTTTCTATGAGACAAGTATGACAAAGTTTAACCTAAAAAAAAGTATGACAAAGCTTATTTATTGGGCCGACAAATAAAATTTAATTTATTATTATCCATTTGTTTTAATTCGGCCAAAAATCAAAATTTTAATTTTTTTTTATCAATATATGTGAATCTGCACTTATAGTCTGCCTAAGAGTCAAGAACTTTATTGGGCCGAAAATCAAACTATTTGGAGGTGCACATGTCATTAGGGTGATTGTTTTAAAGATTTTATTCATATACTAGTGTAAAAATATTTACACTGTCAATCAATGTTATTGATGCTTGATTTAACTCATAACTTTTAAAATTACATGTGTGATTGGTTGTGAGTTATAATCGAGTGAGATATTTAACTGCTTCAATGAGATGTTAGATGGAACCCTCATTTGAAAAATTACCAAAAAAATTTCCGGCTTATCAGTAATCAACATGACACTTGTGTTTTTCCCAATACATACAATAGAATTATGGAAGGTTATGAGAAGTTTTTGAAGCAAAGTTTATCTACCTTCATTTCAATGTTGAATACCACATTATAAGGCATGATAATCATCACCATCTCCTACAAATGAAATGTATCATTATCATTCTGCATTTGTATCTATAGATGAACCAAGTTCCATATCTTGAATTTGGTACTCGTCAGGTATTGATTACACAACAAACTTGCTGATCAATGCCTTACACATTCTAGGCTTGCTAGAGAACCATCTTCAGTGCCAAAAGTTTCCTCATTTTGTCAAGCATGATGTACTTCCACAATCATAGACAACATGTGTTTATCAGTGTCTCTAGGGTAAGGATGAAGAAAATGTTCAAACAACAAAACTCTAAGAATCGTCAATGCTCTTTCGGAGAATCACCCCATACAGCTTTAAAACAATCTTAAAGAAGGCACATGCATGGCTTTCCTATAAAACTCAGAAAAGGCACACAAGTATTCTCTGTCCTCAAAAAATTATAGAACGAGTTTTTTTTCTTCTTCCATATGAACTTATAAGCTATAAGCTTAAAGTTTGGCATTGCCAAACAAAGCTAAAATATACTTTAATTTAGATGAAAACTCTATAATTTTTGTTATGATCTTATAGTTATACATACATTAATGAATAATGGTTAATGTTTCTTTACAAGTTCTGCATCTTAGTTTTTTCATAAACTTTTGATATCGTAACTAGGCCACAGTGTATCTTGAAGATATCCTATTTTCTCAAATCCTCAGTTAAAAACTTTAAACTAAAGTGTATCCAAATTTCCCAACCCACCAAAACAAGAATTCATCTTCTCCTAAGTTGTCTAGGACTAGCTCAAGATTGCTACTTAATCTCTTAATCCTAAATTAAATAAAAATATATATTTTATCTGAGGGATTGGAGCCATTACAAATATATTTTTTGAGTCAAAGAAACATGTGTAGCTTCATATATTGTTTTTAATTGTAACCGACAATTCTTTTTATATTTTCTCTCAGGGTATAACCAATATTGTTGGGGTTATACCTGAAATTATAGGTGTAGCCCTTATTAGTTATCTTCTTGATATAACTCATTTTTGAAGTATAAGTTGTCCGTTGTCGTGTTTGGTGTCCGTATCTGTGTGTCCATGCTTCATAATATGATAGATTTTTTTTCCATAATACTACACATCATTCGGTATTTGATTTGATACTCATCTTTATACTATGTAGATATCACTATGTCTATGTCCAACGTCGATCTTCTTCAATTTGAGTGGTATATTACTATTATATTATTATGTTTCAGTTGTGGTATATCATAGCAGTTGTATATTTTTAATAGATGATGCTGGTTGGTCACCAAAAAAAAAATGCAGTGACGTGTAGTAATCTCAAAGTCAATTATTTGTTGCACTACTAACTTTTGATGCTTCGGTTTCAAGTTTCAACCATATAGAAGACAATTTGAACAGTGTCAACATTTTTTTAACTCATTAATATCTCACCTAACTTCCATGCACTAATTTTTCATTCTTTTGTACTGTCATATATGTCTGTAACGTTAGTTGAAAGATAAACTTGGGTAACGTACACATGCCTCTGATTGATCTGTGGCACTCACTTGTCAATTAAAGATCATGGAGTGTACTTCCATTTTGTTGATTTTTTTTTCCACATAGATAACCTAACATATCATCGTACAAATACAAAGACTAATATCTTGAAATGACTGATATTCATTTAAGTGGTTGACATCTACCAAAAAGTTAATATATGTTCTTCATACGTACCAACCAAAGATCAAACTCCTAATCAAATAGTTAAGAGACCTAAGTATCTACCACTTGTGTCACACTATACCAGTTTTGTTGAGTTTTTTTATTAAAAAGAGAAAGAAAAATATGCCTGAAAAACTTATTACAACTGAAATTGACTTGAGCATTAAGGAATCAAACATTAAATGTGTGATAAAATGACTCACTACCTAAGGCAAGAAACTGAATGTCACTTTCAATTTATAATGAAATTTACAATTGTCATAATGAACTGAATAGTGCACTGGTATTATGCAAAACCAATCAAAATCCTAGGGCTTCGCCCTCCAAACAATCTTACACTAGTACTTTTCTTGTATTATACTGTGTTTAATTTTCTTATCAATCACCAAGGGAAACCGATTTTCGGTTTAGCCTAGTGCTATTGAGCTAAGCTAGCTGCAAGCTTTAGCAGCAGCATCTGGTATATGAGCAAATACAATAGAAAGAGGCCTAACTGTTATTGGCTTTGAAGAATCAACATATATAGGATTCAGTGGAGGAATATCACCAGCTGAATTTACACTTAGAATGTTTCCATTTAGTACCATAGTTTGGCTATGTAAATTTCCATCCTTTGCTGTTAAATGGTACTCTCTTCTTTGTGATTCTCCCACATTATGAGGGGATGGTTTCTTGGCAAAATTTAAGCCCACTCTGGCTTGAACAGTGGTGCTATTGTCCAAATTGAGAAACAGTATTGTGATTCCCTTCTGTAAGATAGTATCATCAAATCAGATATCACAAAATAACATAGCTACTAAAAATCCATAACTCTTTTTTAAAATTAAAAAAAAACGACAAACGTTAATTGTTAAATAATCATTTGAATACAACACTTCACTCACGGATTCCTTTGCACAATGTGCATAAGTTCTGATCTTCTTTGTTCCATAGAAGGTAGTTGACAGGACACGTCCTCCCATAAGTCGGTGCCAAAGAAGAGCACTGTAAGAAAGAAATCACATAACCCTATTAATGTCACAAAATAGCATTATGATTTATGAATTTACTTCAAACGGGACCCTAAATTCAAAATAGGACCTTTCTCAAAGTTGCAGGCAATTAATGAAGCATGACAGACTTTAATGCAGTTAATTGTGATATATCATTCTTCAATAATGAATTTCAGTTTCTATTTTTAGTACCTATAATAATCTGGATTTGGCATGAAAGTAGTGGTATTCAATAAACCATAGTTTCCTCCTATCAAAGTCTGTCTGCAGTATGTTCTTGTGCCATAAGTAGCTGACATGCCAAGCTGATCCAAATACCTGTATTTGATGTGATTATCAGAGAAAACGTTAGGAATTCCTACTGAATACTGATATTTCGAAAAATCACGGTTAGTTACACCGACCAAAAGCTGTTGACAAATGCATCAGACACCAGATGACCACCACTACCCCAAGCCCCTCCTGCTTCACCAACCCATGCTTTAGCTGACGTTCTTGAACTTTGAAGTACATTTTTAAGGCTGCTGAATATGTCAGCCACTCCATTAAGAGAGGATGGATCGAGAATTCTTTCAACTAAGTGCGGATCACCTCCTGTATGCAAGTAGCTTTCTGTTATAGTCGAATTCACGGAAAACATGTAAAAGTTTTGTGCTGTTTTGTTGGAACATACCTCCTCCAAGGTTATAAATGTGGTGGGTGACCACATTTGTGGATTCATCCGATTTGTTTAAGAATTCCTTAAACCAATTTTCATCAAAGAAGCCTCCAGGTGCAATGATTAGTGGTTTTGGCTTAACCCCTCTATATACATCTTGAACTATCTTTCTTAAAACAACTACATCAGAAGCATATTGATCTGCAGTAACCCTTGTTACAATTCCACCTCCACACAATTCATTACCTGTCCAATAAAAAAGCTCAATGTAAAATTTCTATTTTTCTTTTAACCAAAAATAACTGTAAATATTTATATAAAAAATTTATTTGTTGACAAATGGCTATTATCAATTTCAAGTGAACTCATGGCTTGTGATGGACATAATTTCGAGTTTCAGTCTAATTGTGCCAATACTTTGACATTTTTAACCAAGGAAACATTCACTTACCGAATTCCCAACCATGAATAGTGTACTTCTTTGCAACAGTATAACGTATAAAAGACTCGGCATTAGTGTAGTTCCAAGGTCCAACAGCAGAACTCTGAGATTCAAAAGATCTTCCAGCAAGAGCATTTAATCCAAATATAACATTAACCCTGAAATATACCTACCATTAATTAATGGTAAACTTGATAAAACCAGTTGCCAAATAACACAAGTTGAATCTGTTTAGTCCTAATTCAGTAGAAACACAATTTCATTTTTGTTTTTTGATAATTGAAAGGGAGAGAACTGATTTTTACCCTGCTTTTTGGAAAAAGCTGTTTAGCTCATCCCATCTTTGCATTGGTAAGCACCCTTGAGTGAATTTAAACTTAACATTTTCTTTAGAGATAAATGGAGTACAAGGTTGTTTATTATCTTCAGTTCCATATGTGACTATATCTTGCAAGGTACCACCCAATCTAATTTTCAAGGGTGAAAAGGCTGCAAAACATTCAAAGGCAACGATAACTTAATTAACTCTCAAAAGAACAATGAA
>Ga0209282_1000786_pt1 | contig 16106 bp, 11 predicted proteins | sample Mtrugardesep15_FD_187529 | JGI IMG/M metagenome (GOLD analysis project Ga0209282, IMG submission 187529) | Root nodule microbial communities of legume samples collected from California, USA - M. trunc garden sep15 (SPAdes) (version 2) | ecosystem: Host-associated > Plants > Roots > Nodule...
TTTTGTTTTTTTTTTTTGTGATTTCATAGTTTAAGTGCGGCGTTGTGTTGTTCGTCGTCTTGTGCGGCGTTTGATTTCGTGTCTTATCGCGGTGTTCGTTTATTTCATATTGAAAGATCTACATAAGTCAATTACAAAATCAACCAATGATGCATGGATATTTCGATAACTTGGATTTTATCATATTATTTGTAGGCATTTTGCCGATGTATGCTATTAACTTGGGTGTTGTGAGTTTGTTCGCAGATTCACCCTTTACGTTTTTAGCGATTTTTGTATTTGATGTATTCTATCGATTTGAATGAATGAATATCGTTTTGTTTTTGTCAAAAAAAAATATTTACTTATTACAGGCCCAACCTAACGAACTCGCATACTAGCGCGAAACTAAGTCACAAAAAATATAACAAATGAACATTTGTAAAAAAACAATAGGGTTTTAAAATTGATAAATAGATCAACCACCGATACGGTATCAAAATCCAAGTGTCAGCAGCTCCGTGAACAAATAAAGCAGCAAGCGCAAAAGCTCTTTTGAGCAACAACAATACCAGAGTGGAGGCAGACATAACGCTTTGAAGCTTGTAGATTTCAACACATCTAAAACATCAAATGATCGAAGAGGTCAGCCCACCCAAACACAACTAGTTTCAATCAGGTGCATAAAAAACTTAGATCGAGAGATGAGTCTAATACGTTATAGTAACCACATACCTTTCAGATTAATAGTACCAGACCCTTTCGGATTTTTAAAACATGCAAACTCTTTCGTGTTATTGAAAAAGAACCACTACAAATATTTAAATGAAGTGTATCAACGACAGTTAGCTGATTATCAATTGCATTATCAGTCGTAGGCAGGAACTGCACTTAAGTGCAGCTTGGCACAACGTCAATGCAATTCACTTCGGAACGACATTTAGCTGCAATTGGGGGGTAAATTGGTATTTTCTATGTTTGTTTAGCAAATTTTGAAGTGAGACCAGCAATTTTCTTTATTTTTATCTCAAGTCGGTCATGGGCCTCGTGAAAAGGAGGTGAATTGGTTTGTTATTACATTTCTATCTTGTTTTTGACATTTGCTTTATGCGCTCTTTAAATTATACTTCTTTTTTTTATTTTTTTTAGAGTAGGAGATATATAAAAACACTGACTATATGCATAATATTAAATGAGAAATGTTAACCGATGGCCCCGACACTGATTAAGATACCAACAAAAGAAATTATATAATAGTTATGCAACCAATCCAAAAAATAATCATTTTTTAGTAATAATTTTCTTTTTGGCATCCTTAATCGGTACCCATATTAAAATACCGTTATTTTTTTCTCTTTATTTGATCAAGTAGTCTAGTGGTTAGATATTCACCTCATGAGATGAATATGTGAAAATTCTAGGGTTCGAACCTCAGTACCTACATATATTACGTGCAGTGTCACTACCAATCTAGATATGTTCATAGGGACCCAAATGCTATTATTCTTTTTTTGGTTACAAAATTTTAGAGTGTGGAGATGGTGCCCCAGTCCAAGACTTCCAGGCTCAAAGAACACTTACAAAAGTATTTACATTTACCTTCCTCCAAACACACTAGCGGGGCTCAAACCCGGGATCTCTCGAATTCAAGACCTGTCTTTTTACCACTAGACCAAACCTTTGAAGTTTATTATTCTAATCCTTAATATTCCACAAACCCTCATATTTATTTACCGGAAGTTTTCAACGCAATCTTATAAAAAGCAAATAATGGTAGCTATATTTAGGGGTATATTTGAAAGAAAAATACTCTATTAAATTTCTAAAAGACCCCAAGTTTTGAAACAAATTTAAAATGCTTAAACAACCAAAATTTAGGAATGAAGAAGTAAAAGAAAGCATTTGGCATAGTTGCAGAGGTTAGAGACGTGTAAGGTGTATATCATCATTACTTGTAAAAAGATCCATCAGATTTATTATATATAGAAAAATTTAGAAGTTTGGATCCGCTACATGCTGCAGCCACTGCATATCAGTTGAATGTAAGTTAACAGCTAGCTCTACAGTGACTGCAAAATGTGAATTTGAAGCATCTGGATTCAAAACATTAGGGTGGGGGGCATAGGGACAACAAGGCAAGGTGCTCCGATTTTGTTTTCCATTATAAAGCACATTTAAATCTAACTGGAAACAGAAAACACACATGAACTCGAAGTCTTGGAACTTAAATATGTACATAATATATATAAGTTCATCAGGGTCGCGTAAGGATATATATAATATAACTCAACCAGACTCAGATTGGCGAGTCCAGGCTCTTGATTCATAACCTAGCAAGCAATAGAGGTACAGTTGCAGCTGAAGATATCTTCATCATGCCATTCAATACCAGTATAAAACTGCATTTACTCTGTGAGAAGCATAGGAATTTCCTTCAGTGGAGCAGGAAGCTGCAAGTTGCAAAAGATTTGTGCAAGTTAGTTCTTCACGGACCTTGCAAGAAGTAAGAAAGTTCTAGCAAAACAACCACTGCATGTTCAAACCACATTACAGATACACTCCCATATCAGGGAGATTGAGGTGAAGAGTCTTGATATTCAACCAGTTGCTACAGGCTCATAGTTAGTCTAGAAAGAGTGAATTCTATGAGGTTATAAGATATGCCATCTCATATTCGCTGCAATATCAATATCTCTCTGCCTATCATAAAGAGCATGTTATTTGCTGTCATAAAAAGTGTTTGATTTTAAAAAGATTTATTGAATGGAACAAAACATAAGATGGAAAGCGAATTGTCTGCTCTTTATGCGATAACCCTGATTTTTTGGGAAACTAATTGTAGATCATGTCAAAGCAGATTTCCGTTCAAAGATTCGTATCAAAATTCTAATAGACACGCAAACTAATTGACACTTTTCATACTTAGCTTCAATGCTTACATAAGCATAGTCAGGTAGAAATCATACTCTACAGTTTAAACCTAATTAACTATTTTCCCTCCTTTGCTTTAATGAAGTAATTGAAAACAGTAATGAAAAACCACCTGTTGGTACTTATGACAAGCATAAAAAATCATAGATTTGATCAACTATGATGTGTTAAAACTAATCATTTGACTTAATAAGATGTTATACCTCACTTCTTTCTATTTAAAGTGAACTATATATATCCACCTTAAAGAAGTGAAAACTCATTCTTTCTCGGATTCACTTCCTTAATTATATAAAACTGGTATGGCAAACTAACAATAATAATAATAAACCACTTAGGGTCCATTTGGATTGGCTTATTTTTTAACTTATGCAAATAAATAAGCTTTTATGTGTTGTTCATAAGTTTGTCAAGGTAGTTTATGAAAACACAGCTTATGAAGATACAATTTTCATTATCGAGAACTTATGAATTAACACAAAAACTTACTTATTTGCATAAGCTATTTTTTATAAGCTCAAAATAAGCCAATCAAAACGGGCCCTTAGTGCCGGTTTAAATTAGCTTATTTGAGTTTATCTACTAGTATAAGTACTTTTGAGGCTGTTTGGAAGGGCTTATGGGATAGCTTAAAAAAACAACTTATAACATATGAATCTAGTTTAACTTTATTTTATCTTTTATTGTAGAAACAAATTATATATAAGTACTGATATGGCAAGCCCTTATGCTATAATCGCTTAATTAAGTTGTTTATATAAACATTTACAACTGTGTTATCTTAATCCAACACACCCCCTTAATCTAGCAAATAAGTTAAAAATCCATGCTTTTTATCATGGCCAGAGTGCTAAATTTGACCTAGCTGTATAGATCCTGAAAATAGTAAAAGCCAATTTTCGCAAAAAAAAATAAAATAAAAATAACTAGCATAAGAACAACCCCCTCTTCTTCAACCTAATCTAGTATTCAAAAAACCTAAACTATGAAATTCACAATTCAAAAACATAAAAATAAATAATAAAAACAAATAAATACCAGAGACGATGAAAGTTGGCAAGGAGAAGATCTCAGCGAATTACGGCAAGAATGAACAGTTTTAAACTGATCAACGTTAAGCTTCTTATTAATAATCCCAACCTGAAAGTAAATACTATTGGAAGGAGGCAAATCAACCCTGATTTCATCAACATTAAACCAAATAAAAACACGTTGAACTTGAATACCCTTAAGATCACTAATTGACCCATAGCTCAATTTTCCGGTGATGGTTTTTTCGTAATAAACAAGATAATCAAACTGTATGTAACAGGTATCGGACAAATGAACGACGAATCTTCCATCGTCGGAGAGGGTGTAATCGGTGACGGTGTTTGGTAAGAGACCGCTAGGGAGACCGAATTTTGGGAGGAGGTCATATACGGTTTCATTTGCTGAAACGGAGAAGAGGGTTAAGGTTGTCGTGAAGATGAGGAGGATTAAGGTGTTGGAATGTTTTGCCATGGTGTTTTTTTTGGAGTGATGAGTTGTGTTGGTTTGGTTTTTGTCAAATGGTGTGATTTTAAATGTATCTACCACACTGCCACCAACTCAAACAAAATGTATTAGATTAGATTAGATTCCTTTTTTTGGTTTTCATATATCCGTTGAAAATAGTAACCGACTCTTGTTTTTTTCGCCTAAATTTTCTGCTAATATTTATGGTGACAAAATGATGAATTTTCATGTATAGGCATCAAACTCAAAGTTAATCTTTTTGTTTATCAAATAAAAATTTATTTATTAAAGTGACATAATTATTATTTTACGGTTCTTTAGAAGAATTTAAATTTAAATTCTTACCACTGACTTTGTCATCAAAATCTTTCATAAGATATTGGCTTCTTTAATTTATTTTTAAATGAATTATATTTGTCACTTTTTCTTTTCTGACCTTAAGCCTACGGCATCATATTTTTAAGTATTATCTGTTTTGAATCTTGCGTAAAGTTATCATGATTTTGCCCATTGTGAAAAACACTTCGATAAATAAAAGAGTGTGGGTGTTTATAAAGGAGTGTGGGTCTCAAAAATTCTTACTTATATGTTATTTGATATTCGTTTTTTCAAGCAATATTAAACTTTTAATTCGCCTCACATTTACCACCCTAAAGAAAACATCCCTATACAGCTTTTATATATCTTTATTTATTAATTTTGTTAAGTCTTAATTTACTTTTTTCTTTTCACTAATCCCTTGTTATGTTTGCAACAACTCTATCTTAAAATTTTGGCTCTAAATTTGCATCATATGTTTTTCATTTCTCTCTCTAATAACCTTGAATATTTTTCAAAACAAAAATTTAATAGATATCTTAATTATTATCCTTATTATTTATTAATTTTATTAGGTCTGCAACAATTTATTGTTTCTGTAGATTTCTTTTTACAAATTTTTTTTTATAAAATATTGTTGTACACTCATTTAATACGTTTACAAACAGAATACCTTAATTTTTATGCAAACTCAACTACCCTAAATAATTTGTTATGAACTATGAACTGCATTAATTTTTTTTGTTTAACTATAAAAGTAATAAATAAAATTGACTTGTGCAACAATATAATTTTATATTCCTTTTATCTTTTTTCTTTATAATTTTTTTATTATTATTTGATTATAATATTATATCTCTAATACACTAATTTACTTTTATTGATCAATCCATGATTTTACGAGTTAAAGATTATTTATTGATTTCTATTAGAAGACTCGTGCAATGCAATCGCAAGGGTCAAAAGTCTAATAAAAATCAAAACTCTCTTTTTAATATCCAAGCTCGTGGGACGCGAGGCCGTATCATTCTGTTTTTAATAACCAAACTCCACGCATGCTTCACGAAGCTCATTTGTATTAATTTTTTTGGTACAATCATTTTTTAAAAGGTTTCTGGTACAATTATTTGAAAACATGTAAATGTTAACAATGCAGTGTTAAAAAAAACAAGAAACCGCCATACAAATATACAATGGTGGCTAATTTTAGGGTGAGAATTGATCCACACCTTTTATTTTGCAGCATGGTGAATGATCTTTATTTTATTTTTGTGACAGAATGATCTTTATTTTGAAACATGGTGAATCCACTTGATTTTTTAATTATAAAGGGCCATAACATAAAATTTGATTAGTTTCTAAATTCTAATTAGAACAATTTACAACTAACAAAGATACATTACCTTCCCTTTCTACCCCTATCCCTCTATAAACACCAAATCCTAAAGTAACTCCAACCAATTAATTATTCTCGGCAGAGTAACAACACAATGTCCACAAGAACAAGAACAAGAACCTTGAAAAGCTTGTTTCAATTCTTCTCAACATTCCTCCTATTCATATCCCATGCAACAGCCACAACCCTTCCCTCAGACATCCACGACCTCCTCCCCGATTACGGTTTCCCAAAGGGCATCCTTCCCAACAACATCGCCACCTACACCCTCTCCTCATCTGGTTACTTCACCCTCCATCTCCAATCCCCCTGTTACGTTCGTTTCTCCGGTCAATTAGTCTACTACGACACCCTTGTCACCGGAACCCTCACCTACGGTTCCGTTTCCGGCGTGTCCGGGATTCAGGCCAAGATGCTCTTCATCTGGCTCCCTGTTACTGGGATGGAAGTTGATTCCCGTTCTGGTATGCTTCAATTCTTTGTTGGAGCTTTGTCTAAGAAATTACCGGCGAATCAGTTTCAAGATGTTCCTGGCTGTTCCTCCAAGGCTTCTAAATACTTTCTCGAATCAACATAATCCATTCCATGTACTACTTTCTTTTTACGTCAATAATCTATGTCTTTTTTTTTTCCTTTAAATTTAATGTAAATCATATTTGGCTTTCATAACAATGTTTTCGTCTTTATTTTTTTGCTTCATTGTTAATAATATATTAAAATAAAGAAAAAATAATAATTTTTCTCCACACACAAGAGTCACTTAACTTGACTAACTCTTTTTTCTTTTTCTTTTTTATCAAAGCGAAAGAAACTTAGACTAATTCATGTGTGAAATTTTGACGCATAGACAATTGTAGAATTTGTCTCATCTGCATATTTAATTTAATATCAATCAATATATATATATAATAATGCCAAAGCATTAGACTCATGTGCGATAGATCAAAGAAGGCACGTCGCATTTCATTTATGCAGATAATTTCCGCATGACACGTCATTCTCGTAGCAGTAGCAGATGACAAAATATATTCCGATATTCTTCATGACCTCTAAAATTTAATCTACAAAATACAAATCATTGAATGTTAAAATTACTTTTGTTTTAATAACAAACAAACGGACCTTAATCATATCGGATTAAATCAGAATTTTAGAAAAAATAATCTAAATTGAACCAAAGTGCATGTTATTACACGGTAATGATAAATACAAGTAGCTGTCTAAATCAGTGACATTTACATTTGGCTAATTTTCGGGTGCCATAGAGCTATACATACAATTGAAGTTTCTTTACGCCAAAACCATATGCCGATTGCCGATCATCTCTATGAAGATATATGAAATTGATGGATGAGAGTGAACACGCAACCAATAAAAGGACAACATCGCCTACTATTTTAGACTTCTGCATATATATTCTTAAATATAAATATCACGTGTACGAAAATTGTGATTGTAGTAAAAAACAATGTCTGTGCTTGTATATTATAAGTCTCGTTATAAATTATAAACCTTAGAGGTGAGGTTTCTCTCCTATTCTCTTTTCTATTTTCATTATAAAATTCAACTAAATGGCTGCATAATCAACAACCGATGATTTTGAAACCATAAGTTACAACAATATAGATAGCAAAACATTTTTCCAATGGATGGAATTGGCTTTGAGAGCAAAAAATCATTTAAACATTTGAAATACATGACAAACTGAGGTGAATAAATAAATTATACGAGCAGAATGAAACAACAGCATTGGAGAAATAATAATTCAATTATCAGCACTGCGCAAGAGAGATCAATGCATGAATACATATGATGGATATAATTTTGAGATCCATGGAAAATTCTTCAGTAATTCAAAGTTTTACATGTTTAGTCTTCAAACTGGAACAGCTTTTGCCACAACATGGGATATGATATCCTCTTCACCCTACTAACTGAAATATAGATAAACTTGCCTAAAGATACAACTGTGATAATATGTTGTTTTCAAATAAATCATATACAACATCAATGCATGGCTCAAAAACCTAAATATATATTGTAACTAATGAAAATCCAGAGCCTTAGAGCGAAACAACATTTACATTATAATGCTCCCTATTCGGTATTCATGACAGTGAAGTTGTGACCTCAATTCTGTTGCCAAAATCTTCATCTTTACAAAACATAATCTGAAAACCAACAATTTCCTTATCTGTGTAACCAATATTATCAGAGAACTTGTGGATCTCGTCTCAGGCTTGAAGAACTTGACAGTGAACAATGTGACTCTTCAAACCACCACGCCCTGCGATAGTCGACCATAAATTCCTAACTAAAGACCTGACAGGACCCCTTCCAGCAATATTTTCCCAGAGGTGAGGATTGCTTTCAACGCGTCTGTTTGGACTCGAAACATCAACAAGACTGATGCTCATATTGTTGCGTATAATGCAGAGTTTTCCATTAAGTGAAACAAGAGCAGCAGCATCGAGAGCACGAGAGCTACCTAAATGAAGCCTGCTATCGATAAACTTCTTCCATGAATCCGTCGCCATATCATATACTTTGAGCTTACAGCCGTCCTGACAATCAAGTGCATAGAGTTCTCCGTTAAGTGAGATACTTGGATTACGCCATCCCACGACCATTCCATTGTTTACTGGAGTCCAGGTATCAGATTCCTGTGAATAGGCTTCGCATATGACATTGCGATTCGACCCAAGCCCCTTCAAAAACCATGTGCCGTTATGAATAACACCAATAAAAGGAACCATAGCTGTGGTCATCTCCGAGATAAAGCTCCACCTGTTCCGATTAGGGTCGTAAACCTCAGCAGATCGAAGAGTTCTTTGAATTCCTTTACATTCCCCACCAGCAACATAGAGGCAGTTATTTATTACGCAAGAACCAAAAAGATGACGTTTCCGCAGCATATCGGGTGCTCTGTGCCATTTATTTGTACGCGCGTTGTAGAAAATGACACGCCTCATAGATCCCTTCAACGGATCTCTTCCACCAAACAAGTACAAGTGGCAACCACTAAGAACGGCACAGCCAAATCCCAATGCTTCAGAATATTCCCCAGGAACAGGCGGAAGGGATTGCCATATTTGGTAGATGGGGTCAAAAGCGTGCAATGAAATTTTTCCCTCACGGTCTCTTTTGATGACATAAACCCATTCTTCTGCCATTCCAAGACTTTTCCGGAGTGAATAAAAGAAATTTCCAGACAGAAGGCGATACCATCTCTTGCAAACCAAACGCAGTTTCCTATGCTCAACTCGGGGTACACGAATTAGACAAGCAATAGCAAGATCATCAGGAAGACCAGGTAGCAAAGGAGGCTGAACTCTTGTCTTCTCTTTACGCGAGTTTTTGTTCCTGTGTGCATTTGGGTTTATGTCAGGTTGGATGCATATCTTTGATCCTGGAACAAACTTCCTCGCCCCAGCTACTGTTTTCAGGCCTGAATCTACTTTACAGTAGCATGAAACAGAATCTACCTGTTAAACTTTACCTGTTAGTATATGTTGAAAGAATCAAAGTACCAAAAAGGCATAATCACTAATAACATGTACCAAAATAAATTATTTTATCAAGTTGAAATTTTTATTATAATTAGACAGTTCATATTTAGTATTGACATCAGTATATATGAACGAAACCATTTTACTTTGATTGCTGCAAGTGGGGAACGGAAGTTGATCAGCAGTAACAAAACCACCAAGTTATTCCCATCACAAACATCATGACATCAATAGGCCAACCAAGGCAATATTAGTTACATGCTTCATTATGCGCTGCAATTTAATTAATAAAACAGGAGCTGCTGATGCATACATGCACCGGAATTTTCCTTCACAAACTTAGATTTGCGAAGAAGCACTACAGATTGAGCTCAATAGACCAACCAAGGCAATATTAGTTTCATGCTTCATTATGCGCTGAAATTTAATTTGAATAAAACAACAGGAGCTGCTGATACAACAGCTTGAGCTCATGTGAAGGTTTGAGACGTGCTTTAACAGAAAGACAAAAACAAGGTTAAAATGATTACGTTCAAAGTAGGTGATAAAATGTAGGACAATGCTAAGAGATACAAACTGATAATTACATGTAAGCAGAGAGAACTCAATCACCATCAACGTGATTTGACATTTCAGAGTGAAAAATGATAAGTATCCCATATAGAATACTATAATGGATGTTTAGGCTGAGGGGTAAGTAGTCAATTCAAAAAGTCTGGAGGATATCAGAAAAAAGGCAGGAAGGTAAGAAAATGACACAGCTTACCAACACATACTACGCATCATTAAGAGCTCTAAATATGACGTGCGATGAGATTCATAAAGATCAGTGTCATGATGATGTTTCCTAAAATGCTAGAACCACAATACCCAGTTCCACACCTTTAGAATAGAGTTTGGAGGATATCGCTTCGGTGAAGGCAAGACAGCATACAATGTGTAAGGTGGACGATTCCGTCCTACTTGGATCCTCTAAAACCGGGTTTATCGTGCAGCCGACTGTAGATCGTTAGATTTAAGAGAGACTCTCTTAATCTACAACGGTCTACAGGCAGCTGTGTGCCGTAAAGCTAAAAGTAGAGGATCCAGCTTCCATGTTCTTCTACCTCACTGGTGTTTGCATGAACTTAGTTCAAAAAGTCATACCACTTGGTCTTCCTAAATCCTAATGAAGTATTAAGACATAACAAAGTAAATGACAACACTGGCAGTTCTCTATATATTACATTCAGCCCAAGCTACATGTTCTGCAATATTTCCTTTTTGGCATATTGACATTCCAGCCTTGAGGGACCTCCCATTGGTATAAAAATTCAAACAATGTGAGCCTTCAACAATTCCTGACATTCACATTGTAAATGAAGACACAGGCAGTTCTTAATGCTAATGACAAACAATATATGCAAGACGAGATCGTTTCATTACAAACAATTTAATTTAACTAGATATAAACATGATCTAAAACACTCAAACACCAAGCATACGTGAATCAATAAGGACAAAAAGTATAAAAGAATAGAGCATCAATTTACTTCCTAAAGTATCACTCTCTCTTCAAACAATGTCGGCCTTCGACAATTCCTGTCATTCGCATTGTAAATGAAGACACGGGCAGGTATTCATGCCAATGATGAACAATCTATGCAAGACAAGATTGTTTCAATACGAACAATCTAATTTGAATATATAGAAACATTATATAAAACACCCAAACCTAGCTCAGGTGAATCAATGACAAAAAGTATGAAAGAATAAACCATCAATTTAGTCCCTAAAATATCACTGTCTCCAATTTAGTCCTTAAAGTGCATATAAATTTAATAAGTAGTCCATAAAGTATATAAAACCTGTCATTTTAGTCTTTGCTATTATGATAGAGACTAAATTGATGAATTTCATATACTTAAGTGATTATTATTATTTCTATATGTAATTTAGGGACTTGAAGAAAGTGTGATAATTTAGAGACTAAATTGATGGTTTATTCGAAGTGAAAACTTGTGCATTCAGTCATTCCCATTCTCCAAAGCTTACAACAAGAGACTAAATTGATGATTTTAGTATTAAATAAAATTTAAGAACCCAACATAAAATGTATGCTAAAATCAAATTTGTATTTTGCCCAGACAAAGAACCCTAAAAATTCAAAGAGAGGTTTTGCCCATTTAGCTGAAATCACAACTTATATTCAACTTAGGTCTGTGCTTGTGACAAATTGAACCTTAATAAAGACACAAATACACAAACATGAAACTACAAAAAAAATGGAACAATAAATCAAATGGATATGTCTCAAATGTCATGAACATGAACATGAAAATCAAGACCAAAATAAAATGCGATTTGAATCAACTGAAATTACCAGTGGAGCTTGAACTCTAGAGACCCTTTGAGAATTAGCAGAACTTTCAACTAACTGATTCATCTCAAAAGCTGAATCTCGTTGAAAAAATGGATTTTTCAAAGCAAATTAAGCATCTTGGAGTAGATCAACGCAACCCCTTTTGAATCTAGCCTTTGAAACTTGAAACCCGATCTAGTAAGTAGACAAGTAAAGCTTCTATTTTTACCTCTGAAACTGCAAAAGAAAAGCAAAGAAAGAAATGGGTCATTGGAAAATGACAAGTTTTTTCAAAGAAGTAAACTATGAGGTTGCTAAGGGTAACCTCTCTTACCCTCCTCCACTTGCACCTTTCACAAAAATTGTGTGATTCTCTTTCTTGGGGATTTGAGAAAATTAATGTGTTCTTTTATCATAATGTTTAAATGAATTTGTGAAATTAATAAATAAATTGAATAAGTGTCGTTTTAAAAGGACACATAGCTTGTGACAATGGTCCTCTTTTAATAAATGTGTTGCAGTTCATGAGTCAAACAAACCAACCAACCAACCCAACTTTGAAGGCAAAAGAAGAGAGAGAAATAGTAAAGGAAAAGTTTTTTCCTTTGTTTTGAGTCTTTGAGAATAAGGGCATTCATTGATCTCAGAAATATCTTCCTTTTGTGGAATTTTTAGAGATTGGACTCATTGGTTAATGGTTATCACATTCACATGGCTTCATACAGCTTGTTTTTGTTTTTTTCTTGAACTCTTTGGCCATTCAAGATTTTCTTTCCTTATAATTTACTGATTGCGATCTTTCTTAAAAACGAAATTGATTCGGAAGAAAACATCAAAAAATATATTTTAAAATAAAATGGTGTGTTAGAGTATCTAATCCATGTCACTAGAGTAGAAGTACTCGCTTAGCTCAGTTAATATAGACAATGTATAATATATGTCAGATCCAAGGTTTAAACTCTGGTCACCATTAAAAAAAATAAAATAGTAAGTTTTTAATTAAGCAATTAAAGAAACCTCGAGGACAATGCATAATATCTGCTCTTCTACTTTTTTAGACTAAGCGGTTGAAAATAGAGAAAGAAAATTGAAATATCATTAGATGTAAAACAAATACATATAAGATAAGATAAATAGAGAGTATAAAAATATTCAACGCTTTAAAGTTGTGAATTAATTTGTGTAGGATTGAATAAGTTTAGGTATAATGTTTTGAGGTGTGATATATGTACAACCAAAAAATATAACCTATGATCAACTTATACTATGTTTTATGGGCCATGGACACTCTTTGTCTCAAAAACCCACATCCCGAGATACATGAAAAGTTGAAAAAAAATGGAATCTACTGTATATACATACGGTGTGGTGACAACTTTCGTTGTCAATATAACATAACTGTAATATTTTAGCTGGCTTGGCTTGGTTGTCAACTCATACTTTTATAAATTTACTCGAATAAACTTATAGAGAGCTCAACAAACTCACGCTAGAAAACTCCTAAAACATTTGTAAGGTAAATTTTATCTATTTTTTCATCTTGGTGTTTACATTCCGTTAGTTTTTTTCATTACAAATTTGATTTTGTTCATACTGATTGTTAACTTTATAATTGAGGTGAAATTTTGAATAATTAATGCATTTTATTGTATCATATAAATATATATTGTCGTGCTTGTTTTATTTTTCATTTTAGATAAACGTGTACGAACCGGTTTCACTTTGACAAACTTTGAAATATTGATTAACTTTATAAAGAAAAAAACTAAAAGGACATTGGACTAATAGCTAATATCGACACATACATGGAAAGTTAATAACAAAATAACATTTTTACTCTCTTTCTTATCTATTTTAAAGAGATTGTGAAAAGTGGTAAGTCTCGCATTTTTTTCTTTTTTTATTTAACTTTTAAGTGCGTGTTTGATTACATTATTTAACCTTTAAGTGTGGTTTTGGTTATACTTTAAAATGGGTCATAATTGTTTTGGATGTATAAAATTAATTCTTAAATGTTTCGTTGTTTTCAAGTTGAATTGATTATGGTTAAAGTTATGATTTGTAACTTTTGATTATAAGATTGATGTTTACACACAAACTTATGTTTAAACTCATTTTTCACAAATGTATTCAAACACAAATTATTTTACTTTCCACTCGCGTTTGGCAACAATCAATTTTAGACAAGTATTTCATCAATAAAAATTAGGGAAATATTAACGAGTGTCATCGAAGCACTCTTTAACATTTCTATGTTATGGGAATACATAATGAAAATATTTTTATCTTTTTGTTGTAATACAATGTTCTTACTTTCATTTTTTTTATTAAAACAACAATATTCATTTAAATTGGTAAAATGTGTTATTTTTTGTTGAATAGACCAATGGCTAAAATTTTACCATGACGTTTTTTATCTGCGAAAAAATAAGGGATAAGGCGCAAGACAACCTTGTCTCAAGTACAAGTTGTCTAAAATGCTAAAATATCATTTCGTTCGACAAACATCGTATAAGACCAACAAAAAAAAACATAAAAGTTTGTCGAATGATGTGTTGTGTTATTATATCTTGTGATGTTCTATCCATCACTTACCTTATCAACCACGCTCTTAATTAAAGTGAATAGGTGGAGAATCCGATATTTGAATTGCTAACTTCTACATATTCCATTGTATTGCTCCAACAAAATAATATTCTTACACTCCTGTTACGTGTTTGTATTGTTTTCACATATAAATATAAAATGCAAAAATGAGAACTATGGTCCAACCATAGTCCCCGTTCATTAAAACAACAATATTCATTTAAATTGGTAAGATGTATTATTTTTTGTCGAATAGACCAATGGCTAAAATTTTACCATGACGTTTTTTATCTGCGAAAAAATAAGGGATAAGGCACAACACAACCTTGTCTCGAGTACAAGTTGTCTAAAATACTAAAATATTTTTTCGTTCAACAAACATCGTATAAGACAAAAAAAAACCATAAAAGTTTGTCAAATGGTGTTGTGTTATTATATCTTGTGATGTTGTATCCATCACTTACCTTATCAACCACACTCTTAAAGTGAATAGATGGATAATCCGATATTTGAATTGCTAACTTCTACGTATTCCATTGTATTGCTCCAACAAAATAATATTCTTACACTCGTGTTATGTGCTTGTATTGTTTTCACACACACACACACACATGTGTGTGTGTGTGTGTGTGTGTGTGTGTGTGTATATATATATATATATATATATATATATATATATATATATAATGCAAAAACGAGAACTATTGTCCAACCATAGTCCCCTTTCATTATAATATAATGCCTTTTTTAACAAATGTAAGGATTTTTTTAATATTGATTATTATGATAAATTATTTTTTCCACCCTTTATATTTCTCACGCATCCCCTATTTTTTTATTCTGATCCCTTTTGGAATTTATATTCTTAAGTGAAGTTTACAATTTTTAGATTATATGACATGAATTGTGTCATTTCCCCTTCGACCCCCCTCCTCTGTTAATTTACTTTTTTATGTTAAAAAAAAAACTCCTCGAATTCTATAATCCATAGTGGTTTTTTCGTTTTAGATTATAGATTCTGAAATATTCCTATATATACACATGAACGTGTTTCCCATAAGAGACCATCCCCTCACCAACTTTTATCTTATCTCTCTTCAATCATGCCCCTCCAAAACACCTCTTTACACAAACTTGAATTTTAAGCATAATCGAGTGATCAATGGACTCCATGCACGCTATTTTCGTCTAAATGCAAGGATGATATGACCCTAAAACCTTCCTCATTTGATTTCCATACATTTTTCGTTTCAAGCACGTCAACGAGGTTGCACTTACGTCGTTCGAATTGTATAATTCGAAAATTTGAAAAACTCAATTCATAGTATTTAATAGGGTTAATACATCTTTTGGTCCCTGTAATATTAGCGAATTCTAGTTTTAGTCCCTGTAAAAAAAATTAGATTCCATCCTTATCATTTGAGATTCTTCCACTTTTGATCTCTCATTTACACTCGTCAGCAGAATCTGCTGACGTGTCCAGCTGAGTGTGTAATTATTTTAGTTTTTTTTTTAAAGGAATCAAATGCCGCATAGATTAAGTTGTTTG
>Ga0209282_1000787_pt1 | contig 16095 bp, 9 predicted proteins | sample Mtrugardesep15_FD_187529 | JGI IMG/M metagenome (GOLD analysis project Ga0209282, IMG submission 187529) | Root nodule microbial communities of legume samples collected from California, USA - M. trunc garden sep15 (SPAdes) (version 2) | ecosystem: Host-associated > Plants > Roots > Nodule...
ACATTCATGATGGTTACACTGTGAGAGGAGCCTATCAGTTACTGACAACTTCGGGACCTCCCCCAATTGATGCAATGAGAGATCTTGTCTAGCATAAGCAGGTTCCTTTTAAAGTGTCCATTGTAGCTTGGCGCTTGATGAAGGACAGTTTGCCAACCAAAAGCAACCTCCAAAGGCGTGGCATTATTCAGGCAGAAGACGACATGTGTGTGTCGGGGTGCGACACGGAGGAGACAGCTTCCCATATGTTTCTTCATTGCGAGGTTTTCGGGTCGTTATGGCAACACATCAGGTCCTGGATTGGCGTGTTTGGTGTAGATCCTCCCATTATTAGTGAGCATTTCTTTCAGTTTACTCACTACACAGGTTATACAAAGGCACGACGGTCGTTTCTTCAATTAATTTGGCTTCTAGGTGTCTGGCTGATATGGAATGAACGAAATAACAGGTTTTTCAACAACATTGAAATTCCTATATTACAGCTCTTAGATAAAGTTAAATTTCACTCGTTTTGGTGGCTAAAAGCTAATAACACCATGTTTGTGTATGGTTCTCAGAGATGGTGGTCGGACCCTTTGTGTTGTTTGGGTATCAACTGACCTTTGTTATTGTAAATACTGTGTATGACATTTTGTTGTTTGGGGTGGTCTCCCTGGTACACCTTGTACTGAGGAGCTCTCACCGCCGTTGGTAATATAACCCATTTTAATTTCTTTAAAAAAAAGATTGCATAAATATAAGGTGAAGTTTCTACAATCTGTATTTAGCTAAATAATGGACACCTTGTTTTGCCTTATGCCCAACGAGTTTAGCTTTGATCCATTTACTTTGTTCATTTTCTTGTCCATTTATTAGAGATATAGATATGAGAATGACTCATTTTATTTAGTGGATCCCACTAAACTTTCACTTGTGTTTATTTCTCTCATAAAAGAACAATAAAGTAAAGTCAAACTTGTGCCTAACATGCAAAAAAATTTAACTATGAAAACAAACATTAAAATTAATACAATCATCAATAATAGATCCGACATAGGTCCGAGATTGTTGATGACCATTCAATGCTAGTACCACATCAAAAACATATGATTCCACTATAAGATTAAGAAAATACATGAATTTTCTAAATTCTAAATCATTATGCGTAGCTAATGCTTCCACTACCTCTGAATCTAGTAATAAAAGGACTTGTCAGCAATAAGAGGCAACGAAAACACCTTTAATGTTTCTCACTAGTCACCACAACACAAATACCCCACAATTACCTCTATTTACCGAACCTGATCCATCATCATTAAGCTTATAGTAACCACCAAAAGGCGGTGTTCAGTGAACATAAATTAATAGTTTGTGTAGTGGCGAAGCTAGCATGTATTTTATGGGAATAAGTTATTTATTATCAAGGTTTTGTGCCTTTAATGTGGCCAAATGACTTTTAATTACTCGTATTTTAGACAATTAGAACCCTATCTTTGCAAAATGTTACAGTCCTAATTCCACTTTAATTTTGAACACTGCCTCCCACCGCATGTCATCATTAAGATTTCAGTTGAGTTTTACCACCTCAATGGTTGGGGTTATGATGGGAGCTGAATGGATCATTAATATTGAATCAAGAGCAATCACACAAATAAAACAAACATCATATTGTTATTCAAGACATTAGGCTTACGAGTCATCTCACTTATATATTTATCAACATTTATTATTTCATCTAGTACGGAACTTCTAATTCACACTTTCAACATAACAATCTCCCCTTGATGTGTGTGTGTCGATACATTCATCTGGGTATGCTCCCCCTTAAGCAAAAAGTTTTTCATCCACATATACTAGTATCGTCGTTGTCGTTGCATCAACGTGACATGTCGTCTGACCACATTGTCAAAAAGACTTTTGACACAAGGAGTTGGTCCCTTTAGTAACCATCAACTTCAATAACATTGTTCTGTCAAGAGTGAAATTCGGTGAATCGTCATATCAAGTCAAGAGAAACAACATAAAAAAGTGAGTTGGACATTATGTTTTAACTTCAAACCTTACTCTTAAGACATTATGTTCATGAGTTCTTTTACTTATATATTGTTCAACATTTTTTTTTCCATCATCCAACGTGAGACTTCTAACCCACACTTACTACACAACACCCAACATGTCATAAGACAATACATAATAATTATGCATCACATTCCTATCACTTATGATTTAGTTGTTCATGTCCTCATCCTAGAACAAATATGTCTTTGACAACTAAAGTGGTTGAAAATTGTTTTTCTACAATATATCAGTAAAGAATCAAATGTCCAGTTGTGTAGAAGATGAATTGTGGAATTATATTATAGCGATATAAATTTTCAATATTGTTGAAAATAAATCAAGCATACAACAATGCTAATTTGTGAAGGCACAAAAAGAATATGGGTGACAAATGGTAGGGCCTAATAATAGTATTATAGTATTCATCCTTGTAACGACAATTATAAAAGAATATTTGTACACAAAATATATCCACACACGTGTGGATGACAATTTTAATTAATATTCATATGGGTAAGCAAGCACCCATACCTCTAGTAGTCACCCACACATGATAAAATGGAGAATACTTAGCTACAATTCCATAGACACATTTCAATTGGTTCTTGTAAAAATTCTTAAACGGCACCGTTTAGATCATTTAAAGATGCACACCTCACACTTTGTTTTGGTTAATTTGTTGATTAGTTCAGAACCGAATTAACGGTGCTTTATTCAATGTATGTAAGTGCTTTCCTAATAAAATAGTTACGTTAACACAATTGTTTTCAATTATGATGCATAAATAAATACATGTGTCTAATATATATAATCAAGGGTCAAGCAAACAAGTCTTAAAGACACTTGTTTTTTTTAGGAATAAGGTCAATTGTTTAAAGAAATTAAAAGTAATAGTTTTACATTAAAAATTATAATTTTTTAAAAAGTTGAGTTTATTATTTTTCATCGCTTTCCAACCTATTATTTTTATTTGTGTTACCTTAACCTATATGCTTAAGTGTACTTTACCATTTCCTTAAAATAATACATTTCAACAGATTCCTTCTTCATATTTTATTAGAACTAGAATTTCAACATATTCCTTCTTAGTATTTTATTAGAGCTAGAAATTTATATTTTAGGCATATTCTTGTATACTTTTTCCATCTCCAATTTTTCGCTTTTTTTTAATGTCATTGTTTTATCATTATTGCATAGATGAATTTTTATAAAAAAGAAGTTGTATACAATCTTTCTCTCCACTGATTAAAATTCATGGATCCATTCTTGTTATTGATCAATGCACTTCTGTCACTGTTCGGAATTCTCTATTTTCTTCATGATAGGTTGGAAAGGCTAATTCAATCAACCGTTTTATTAAAATAAAGAGTATGCACATGGCAATGAATAAAAATAGAAAGTATACATAGGAATAGTTTAAACTTTACTATATCCGACAAGACACAAAGGGATGAAATTCATAACTTTACTACGTAATTAAATTAACTTTATATATTTGAAATATATATCAACATCATAGGCTATCGTCCCCTAGCAAGCATTTTCTCATAATTCTCAATGGATTGAAGCCTCTGAAGCATAAGCTGCTGCCTAAAATTCTTAATGAAGGCATCAGCACTAGCATTGATATCTTCTTCACTTGGCAATCTCTCTAGCTTTCTTGTTTGATGAGTCATTTTCTTCTCTGCCTCATGCGATGACGACGACGACGACAATGAATGTTTGATCTCTTCCTTTCCTTGCTGGTTGTGGCTTGATGGTTGCAAATTGCTCTTTCTCATGGTTGCTTTGCTTCTATATTCTTTGATGTAAAAAATGAAGTGTTTTGATTATTTGTGTTGTGTTACAATGGAATGGACATGTTTGCTTTTATAGGCTCAAATACTTGCTTATGATTAAGGATTATATCATATATTGGAATGTACCACGCAAAAGGGTTATGCTGTTTCTAGTTGACTAGTTCTAATGTTGGTGTTTTTTTTCTTTCCACAGCACACAACATCATTTGGGTCAACTATTTGACCCTAATGTACTCCTCTTCAAACCAAAGTCAAAGATGGCTTACGCAAGGAATAAAATAAGATGCGTATAGAAGCACGCTTACACGTATATTTTTTTAAGCATCTTTAAATGCAATATTATTTACCTGAGGTGGGTTTAGTAAAATGATATACTCTATTATAAGTTGGGATCTTCTAAAAAAATAAGGTTTCATTTAGAGAAAGATAAACATATAAAATAGAGCTTAAATGATAAATGAGTTTTACCAACGACGAATCGTTCGGAAAACTCGAGTTTGATTTTTGGATGAAATTTTTTTAGTCAGACTATCTTTACGTCACTGTCAAACTCGGGATTACTATGATCTCTTTCCCTTGAGAAGAAGGTTAACAAAAAAAGAACTTTCAAGTCTCAACTTTCAAGTGTAGCCTACAATTATTCCACATGGATTTAAGTTATATATTCAAGTTTAGCTTACAATTATTTGCACATGGATTTTCATGTGGATTATACGATTCAAAAACCAGTGCGGCTTAATTAAGACAAGATCAATGCCGGAATGTAGAAACTATTCAAATTTTGTTTGGTGAACGTCAAGTTAAAATGATGCAACTTTATTTGTAGAGAATCTCTTGCGTGCATTATTTCTTGACTCAATCTCTTCCTACCTGCCTAAACTTTGATTAGTAGAGGACATAGCCTAAAGTGACTGTAATGTATGTTGTCTTCAGCTGTGTATTTATCAATTCCACGATGAAAAACCATGTCACCAATGTATGTTGCGGTAGAAGCATGGGTTTAGTTATTATATTATAAATATATATTTGCTTGCATTAAATAAAACTTAACCTAAAGTTTGGAAAAAAGAATATTATGAGAAAAATTATGCGATGACTTGTTTAGGATGGACTTCGACTTCTGAAAATGACTTGGATTTGATCATATGCTTGATAGGCACGAGTTATGGTCATCCATATCCAATAATCCTTTGTAAATGGATAATTTATATTCAACCAAAGACCAAAGTCCTAGATATGGTAGGGAATATATCTTAAATTCAAGAAGACTTTTATAAAGGAAAATTTAGTACTTCAAAAACTCAAGAAAATAGTGGGAGTTTCATATGCACATCCTCGAGCTACAACACAATGATATTACTGCCAACACGTCAACACGATGCAATTACAATCAAAGTTTACAACTGCTTCCAGCTTTGTTGCGAAGTTTTCAACCATATGGCTATTAAGTGGACTGATTGATGTCTACCATTATACGGGGATAGTTGCTCAATAAGTCTCTCAAATGGTTCAATAGATCATAACCTCACATCATTAATTTTATTTTTTTAAACCTAGATCGTAACATCCTATAGGCTTTTTTAAAAAAATGTGAGTAATTTTGAGGGGTATATTGAGCAACCATCTTAAATGGACCGATCAAACTCTGAAACTGATTTATTAAAATGACGAGTCACCAAAATGGAAAAAGTTGCTTTATAGGCCTCTCACGTTGCTCAAAAATCTCTAAGATTTATCAGATTGTAACTCTCAATTGCACAAAACCTATCCGGGATATTGGAATCTGATTGCTGTCTTTTGAATTGAAACATAACTCTTGATAAACTTATTTTAGAAGGTTGAGCAATTTGAAGTGTTATAAAGCAATCACCCCCTAATGAATATGCAAGCCTTGTCTATATGGCCAACAGACATCAGGCTCATGAAGAAGCCTCCTTTATCAACAACTTTAGGACGATTTTTTTAGGTGGTGAAGCTTCAAAGGAGTGATGGTTTATAAAGTGCAATTCTTTTTGGACATTTTTACCTTAAAAAGGGTAATGTGTATAGTAAAATGGGGCGGTTTTAAACTCACTTGTGTTGGTTTGATGATGTTGACTTGAGATATTGGTGCGTGTTCTTCTAAAGGTCTTTGTATCAAACTTCTATCTTTACTTTGGTTTATAATGTATTTGTCCCTAAATATAAGCATCTATTGTAAATTTCATGCATTAGTATACTTAAAATACCATCTATATATGCATATAGTTAATCTCGACTTTTTGTGTTCGAAGACACTTAGAGTATCTCAAATGGGGTCATGGGAGTGCCATAGAGAGGGTTATGCAAGTTGACGAACTCGTAGCTAACACATTCGAGGAACTTGATGCAACAAACAGGGTATCATAGATTTTTTTCTTTTTTGTAGAAGCTAAGTTAGCCCATCTAAATTGACACTTGAGAGAATCGAACCTGAGACTTTGAGGAGGAGTATATTCGAAGGTCCCAAGCCAATACTATCAAACCAACTGTGTTAACTCATATACTAAATGTCATAGAAATTGTTAAAGTATCTTAAGTAAATAAAATATTATATAACTTAATTAATTAATATTTTAATTTGAGACAACATTGAATAAAAAATAAAATAAAAATAAGAATGTAGTTGCTTAAGAGTTACATAATTTTTACTATTGGATCAAAATATGTGTGAGTTGCATAAGAATGACGTGAGATGCTGGGACAACATATGAGGAGTCTATGAAACTCAAAATGAGTTCATTAAAATATAACCATTGGAGATGCTTTGCTACTATTAATTAGGGGATTGTTTGAAAAAGAAACAATAAATTTATTTAGTAATTTAAAAGTTGACTTATATTTTGTAATAGAGTTTTGTCAAATAAATTCTTATATTTAGGACGGAGGGAATGTGCAATAAGTTGACAAATTGCATTATCCACCACAATTTCTTAAAAATCAAAATATTTGCAGATCACAAATTCTAGATATACAAAAATAGAAGAGAAATATCATTTAGCCACCGTTAAACATGTTAGGATGTCCATCGCTCACGAGAGAAACGATAGGATTAATGTTTTTTTTACTGAGATAATCTAGTGACTGGAGCACACACATTATAAATATGGAGAAGTGGGGTGGTAGGGGTTCGAACCCCTACCCTTGCATCAATTATACAATGTCCCTACCAACTGAGCTAAGCTCACGGGGACATAAGATTAATGTTTTATGACTACAAGAGAGAGACACCACATCTACATTCAAAATCTTAAAACATTAAGTATAAGGTTAATTAAGTTTTTGGTCCATATAAATATCTGCAGTTTTATTTTTAGTCCTACAAAAATAAATCACACTTTTTAGTCCGTACAAAATTTTCCGTTAGTGTTTTCAGTCCATGTTAAATTAAAATTTGTTTAATTATGCTTAATTTTTTTTTAAAAAATTAAGATTTATTACATACTTGCTTAAAACATTATAAAACATTCCGCCGCAATAAATTAGCTCAAAATTTTATTTTTAGGTCCAAATTTTGGTTAGTTTTATATTGAATTTTTTACGTTTAAAAAAATTATATTTAATTCATTACATGTTAAAAAATTCTAATTTTTTATAAAAGTGATTATTATAATTTTCTTAACATGTCTGTTAAAAATCATTTAAAAATATAAAAGTTTAAGTATAATTAAACAAATTTTAATTTAATAGGGACCAACACATACTTTTTAGTCCTTGAAAAATTAAAATTTGCTTAATTGTGCTTAAACTTTTAAATCTTTAACATATTTTTTACATACTTATTTAGAACATTATACAAAGTTCCTCTGCAAAAAGTAACTCAAAATTTTATTATTAGGTCAAAATTTTCATTAATATAATCTTGAAATTTTGGCTTTTAGAAAAATTCATATTTAATTCATTACATGTTAAAAAACCTAAAAGATATTATAAAAGAATGTCTTACAATGTTATGAACAAATCTGTAAAAAATCTTTTAAAAATTTAGAAGTTTAAGCATAATTAAACAAATTTTAATTTAATAGAGACTAAAAACACTAACGGAAATTTTTGTAGGGACTAAAAAGTGTAATTTATTTTTATAGGGACTATAAACTAAACTACAGATATTTATAGGGATTAAAAACTTAATTAACCCTTAAGTATATAAGTCACATATGGTATATATTCAATATTTTGTCCACTCAAATGTGACATATGACTTAACCTTTCATACTTAAAACCCAACAATCTTTCTAACAATTATTAGTTCTCACCTCTAATAACAAGATCCAACGGAGGGTCCACTCCCGCTCCCCCATCAATTACGTTAAAATTAATAGAATGAGGGCTTAAATATGCATTTGGTCCCTGTAAATATAGCCAGTTTTGGTCCTTGTAATTTTTTTTTTATAAAAAAAAGTCCTTGCAAAATTTTCTGTTTTTTAAAAAAGTAACTGACCCTACTATTCAGCTGTTTTGGCATGATTTTGCCCACGTTGCAGTTGCTGACTGTGCAACTTTTGTCACGTGGCGCTGACGTGACATGCCACATAATATTAAATTTTAAATTAATAATATGAAAATAAATTTTAAAAATATAAAAAACAATTTAAAAATATTAAAATAATTTTCTGAAATTATTTTAATTATATAATTTTCAAATTTTTTTTTTGAAAATTATATAATCTAAAATATCTGAAAATAGCTTTTCGAAAAAATAATGATATAATTTTTTCAAAATTAAAATTTTCGTAAAAGAACCTGAAAATAACTTTTCAAAAATTAAAATTAAAGTTCTTGGAAAAAATTATATATTTTCGAAAATGATAAAGTTTCATATGATGTAATTTTTTTAAAAAATTAATTTCCATATTTTAATTTTCAAAAATTTATATTCAGATTTTAAAAAATTATATAATTTTCCATTTTTTTCATAATTCAAAAAATAATATTTTTTAAAAATTATATAATCGATTTTTTTAAATTTTTTTAATTTCGAAAAACAATTTTCAGAATTTTAAAAATGTTTTTTAAAATTGAATATTACGTGGCATGCCACATCAGCGTCACATGACAAAAATTACACAGTCAACAACTGTCACACGTACATACCCATGCCACTTCAACGTTTTAGTTGGGTCAGAGAACTTTTTTTCTTTAAAAAATTTGTAAGGACCAAAACTGGTTATATTTACGGGTACCAAATGCATATTTAAATCTAAAATGAGTCCAAATTGACAAAGATATATTAAATTAAAGGACTAAAACCAAATTTTTGTTAATTGGAAAAATCAAAACAAAATTCAAAAATTAATTGAGGGATCAAGTGTGTAATTTAGCCAAAATTGTATGAATATTGTAAAATTGTGCAGGTTAGTCATACAAATCCTATTGCGAATTGAAATCTACTGTCGTTGGTGTTCCAAAGAAGAATAAAGACAACCCATAAACCCACCCTTATCGTGGTGAAGATTTTCTTACATAGAGATATTCAGAAAATGAAGGCCATGGAAGCTTTACACTTACGGTGTATACTTCCACTATCCATAACCAAAAACTCTCTCTTTACACTTCAAACAACAACCCCATTATCTCTATCACCATTTTCAAAACCACAACCATTAACTTTAACCTTATCATCATCTTCTCAAACTGCTACTGTAAGAACAAGGGCAGGTTTTTTTTTTGGTCGTACAAAAGATGATAAGAAGAAGAAGAAGATGAATTTGCCTGATACTGTTAAAGCTGGTGACCCTGTTCTTCATGAACCTGCTCAAGAAGTTGATCCTAGTGAGATATTGTCTGATAAAGTGCAGAAAATTATTGATGATATGATTAGGGTTATGAGGAAAGCTCCTGGTGTTGGTTTAGCTGCTCCTCAGATTGGAGTTTCTTCTAGGGTTAGTTGCATTCTTCATGATTTTTATGTTCTTTGATTTTTATTTTGTGACTTTATATTATTTCACTCAATTGTGCTTACATCTTCCGTTTAAGTGATAGCGAAAGAATCAGGATTTATTGTGTTACAACTCGTATTTGAATACTACGGTCCAGAGTACAATGTTACCCCTTCCTAGTTGTAGTCTTGCTCCGCTCGTTGTCTTGGCTCACTTGTCAATACCAATGAGCCATATACAACATTGTGTTTGTCTATCGAGCACCGACATAGACACTAGACATGATTTTGGCACTGAGATATAGACAATGCCAACAATTTAAGATAAAATGATTAAACATAACCATATGAGGGGTAACCTTGGCGCAACTGGTAAAGTTGTTGTCATGTGACTGAAAACGGGTTCAAGTCGTGGAAACAACCTCTTGTGTAAAAAACAGGGTAAGACTGCGTACATTACACCAAAAATGGTGGGGCTCCTTCCCGGACACTGCATATGTGGGAGCTTTAGTGCACCAGGTTGTCTTCTATATATATATCAGTCATATGCATCACTGGTATGTCGGACATGCTTTCAATCTGAAGCTGCAGCGCTACTAACTGTGTTGTTTTTGTGCACTACTGGTATTATTTATTCATTAGTTATCACCATTTTATCATCATCATCATTATCATGGTATTGCAGTTTGAATAAATATTGAGTCAATCATCTATTTGGTTTTGAAATTGTAGGGCTCTGTTAATTTAGTATTTGAGATTACTAATATTTAAAAATAGTTCATGAAATTGAATTTTTTTCCGATCATACTAGTCTTTTTGATACGAAAGTACCGATCAAGATGAAGAGAAATTTTTATCGGACTGTAAGTCCGGCAATGTTGCATGTGACAGAATGTTGGGCGGTAAAGAACCAATACAAAAATAAATTAAGCGTGGCAGAGACGAGGATATTGCGTTGGATGTGTGGTAAGACTAGAAGGGATAGGATTATAAATGACAACATTAGAGAACCTATCAAGAAACTAGACTTAGACTTGGGTTGTTTAGGCATGTAGAGAGAAAACTTGTGGATTCTGTAGTTAGGAGAGTAGATCAGATGGAGGGGAGTTAAATCACTAGAGGTAGAGCACGACCTAGAAAAAGCATAAAAGAACCTATCAAGAAGGATCTAGAGATTAATGAGTTGGATGAAAATATGGTTTTTGATGGAACAATACGGCGTCGTTTGATTCAGGTAGCCAACCCCAATTAATGGGATAAGACTTTGTTGTTGTTGTTGTACTAGTCTTTTTGGATAGGTCAATTTATTCGTCCCTTGAATTATCTCGTCTCTGAAATTATCTTGTAAGAACTAATGCAATTGAGATTATTGAAATTCAGAGATCATTTTGAAATTTAGATAATTTCAGGTATTAAGTTGACACTTGACTTGAGAATGGTCTACAATTTTAGGACTAAATTGGTGATTTACTCAATATTTTGAAGGAGCTAAGGTAATTGATTATGCATATGAGTTATTTATAAGTGTTACCACACTTCAAATAAAGGAATAAGAAGGAAAAGAAGCAAAAGGGGTGAATGAGCTCCATTTGAATTGAAGTTCAAATAGATTAAAGTTGTGTACTTATTTTGTTAACGCTGAGAAGTGGGAAGTTAGAATGAAAGTACTTCATGATTGCTTGCTTATGACAACTATAATGTTGGAAAATTGAAAGTGAATTTGTGGTACTCACTTTCACTCCAGCTTGAAAAGTTTTTTTATTCCTATAAATTGAAAGTAATTTGAACTTGGAATTTTCATGTATGCGCCATGCAGATAATTGTTTTGGAAGATACCAAAGAATTTCTAAGTTATGCCCCAAAGGAAGTGCTCGAAGCTCAAGATAGACATCCTTTTGATCTTTTGGTATGTTCTCTGAGAAAAGGAGAATATTGACAGTAAATATTTACTTTTTGTCGTAAAGATTCGGTACTTTAATACATATAATAATTCATTGGTTCTCTTGTTGCAGGTGATCGTGAATCCCAAGCTGAAGAGTACGAGCAAAAGGACTGCCCTGTTTTTTGAAGGGTGTTTAAGGTATATCATGATTTGTCCTTTTCGGTTTTCCATCTTGTTTCTTACCACACTTGATTTGCCTACCTATTCTTACTTGTTCGAGCATGCAAGCAGCTGAGATGTGAAGTTTAAACAATTGTGTCCCTCTTTTAATCTAAGAAATTTGTGCATGCATTGATTTGTACATTTACTTGTGCTGTCTAATAGCGGATCTAGCAGCATTATAAAAGCCCAGCAGAATTTTAACAAATTGTTATTGTTACGCCATACAGGATTGACAACACTGACATTTACCTCCCGACTCCCAATAGGCTATTGACCATTTCACGACTAATGGCTAAACTCTAAAATTCAGTACGAAACCAATATCGTATCCCACTTTTTCTCAATTAATTTGAAATACGGTATAAGACTAATGCGAAGACAGAGTCATTGAAGCAACCAATTTGACATTTCATACAATGCCTCCATTTAAACAATTGTTTCAAAGCTGATTGATAAGTGATTATTATTTATTGCTTAATGCTAAAGAGTACCATTACTTTCTTTCACATACAAGTTATCTCAACTCACTGATAGCTCTTGGTTGGCATACCTGTACTTTAATAAATTCATAGTAGTTTTGATAATTTCCAGAAATTAATCTGCTTATGCTTAGATGGTTTTTGTGATTTACTTAAATTTCGTGTGAAAAAACGTGTACGCTGTCCTTCAATCCAGGGCACCATTAACATGTTCAATTGTTATATACACTTTGCAGTGTTGATGGATTTAGAGCTGTGGTGGAACGTTACCTTGACGTTGAAGTTACAGGTTTTGATCGCAATGGTGAACCAATCAAAATAACTGCTTCTGGTTGGCAGGCCCGGATTTTACAACATGAATGTGATCACTTGGATGGAACTCTATATGTTGATAAGATGGTACCTAGAACTTTCAGAACCGTAGAAAACATGGACCTGCCTCTTGCTCAGGGATGCCCGAAACTTGGCCCTCGGTAACGCAGGTTTCGGGATGTTGCTGCTGCCTCTGATACGGCCATCAACACAGGTTTCTTGTGCATGTTAGTGAGAATTTTGCATTTGGAGATCCTAAAATTCAGACCAGATTCAAATATTTTAGAAATAGTGTCAAATTTAGACCGATGAAATCTCCCTCAATTTTCTATGCCGAATTTTGTGATTGCATTATAATGCCCTTTTTCATGATAAGTCGTTTCATGCAAGTTTCAGTGTTAAATATTGTACTGGAAATTTTTTTTAGGTCTGCAAGGACTTATGCATTCATGTAACTCCATTTCTCAGCTTTAATGCAAGCTTTTATACCAATTGAGCAAAACTTGCTTATTTTATCCTCCAAATACGACCAAAAATTTGTCAGACTGATACATGAAAATGAAAAGAAAGTGTGTTTAATTTGTGCAAGGAATAAAAAGTACCTAGGCATAAAAAAAAGGGCAACCTGATGCACTGAAGCTCCCGCATTCGCAGGGACCGGAAAGGGGTCCCACCATTTGGTGTATTGTACACAGTCTTACCCTATTTTTACACAAGAGGCTGTTTCCAGGACTTGAACCCGTGACCTTACGGTCACATGACAACAATTTTATCAGTTGCGCCAAGGTTACCCCTCAAAAAGTACCTAGGCATAATTTATGAAAATTTGAAACAAACATGGGAATCAAGGATTTCCATTGTCACATTCATGGGAGTAAATTTGTAATCCAGGAAACGAACACCCCGAGTAGAAATAGGTAACATTAACTACTTCTATTATTACCTATTTCTATTGTGAAAGAAGCTCATACGAGTTAATTTAGATTATTATTGATGGATTCCAAAATGAATCACTTGTTATATGATTCATGGTGGATCAAAAGATTAACTATAAATTATAATGCATAACTAAATATCAATGAATTACGTAGCAAAATTTCTGTCAGCAAAAAAGAGCCTCGCAAAATTTCGTAGTTAAATTGTAACTGAACAATCCATGTTCATATATAATTCTTCACATGGATAGGTATCACACAAGCAGATTTTATTGTTTCATTGGTGGCTCAAGTTCCTTGAATGTCGAAGAAAGATATAAAACTTGTTTGAATTGATTGATTTGAGCTTATCTACCTACATAAGCACTTTTTGTTAAAAAAAAAAGCACTTATAGACTATTTGGGAGAGCTTATGGAAACAACTTAAAAATGTGTCTATAAGTTGTTTTCAGCTTATTTCCATAAACTCTCAAAAATAAAATAAAAAATAAAAACAGTCTACCTTTATTATATCTTTTGTTATAAAAATAGCTTATACATAAACACTTATGCAATAATCGCTTAAGTTGTTTGTTCAAATAAGGCCTTACTCTCCACATTAACAGTTGAAGTTTGAATTTAGTTATGGTAAACTGCGTTATATTCTTGCAGCATATGTTAAGCACCAATGGAACTATTATTACAAAACCTGATGTTTTTATGTCAAAAGCAAACTGCTAACTGGACAATGTTAATGGTATTTTGAAAAGATGCAATCAAGGACTATTGTCCTCATTAGCGCTATATATAGCGAAAGATATTATCACGAATACTTCACGATACGGAAACCAACCAATGAAAAAAGAGCCTTAGCGGAAATCATGGGGGGAGTAATGGAAAGATGCTGGTCAACAAAAATATGACTCAATGGAATACACACGTCGCAATGGTTCACGAAAGTACAATTCGATGTAAACAACATTATTGATTTTGCAAATATAAATTTTCGTACTGTTTATAACATCAACTACAATTACAGAATCAAGAAAATAACCACAACACCATGTAACTCTCTAAAAGAAGGAAAAGACAACTGATCGATGTTCGGGTTGGGGAGTGGCTTCGATGGTTGTTACTTGTTAAAGTTTTGAAGGATTTTCAAACATCAATCTATCGTAGACAATATGAGACACTTTTCCACTCGAAAACAATTCATACATGATTTGTGCATGGATGCCGAATCACATTAATATTCGTCAATTATTGTTTGATTTGACGCCCTAACTTATATATAACTAAACATTGAAGGTTATCACACATTTGTGGAGTTGATCTTACAAGATCTTGCCCACCATTCCTGTCTTATTCCATTGATTCTTTGTCGACCATCTACTGTTATTCACCCCCATGGAAGTATAGCCATTTGTGGGGATTTAAATCATGCTGCACTAGATGATCTTTTGGTGCAATTATTGTACCTAACATCTACTAATATTGTAATTTGTGGAGGCAAAACACACATTACAATATGTTACACTTATATTAGTGTTGACAGTCCAATATGGCAGCATGCATGCAGAATGGGTAGCCTAAATATTCATTTTCTTTTATTAGCTCATCGATGTTATTTTAATGTCTATTGTCTAATAATAAAATACTACCTGTCAATGTATTCCAAAGTATAAGTAATCATACTCCACTCTGAAATCCAAACATGAAATATGTGTTAGGTTAAATGAAAGGGATTTGAGATTTTATAATATGTGGTTGGAGATTCAAATTGTGAATTCTTGTGCAATTTAAATGTAGCATTTAAAAACATTTATGCATAAATAAATAATCAAAGTAAGAGGTACTGTCAAGAAAAAACATGTGTTAGTTTTGCTTTGCTTCCATTATGTCCTTAAAATAAATATATGGAATATCACTCATGTGTTTTTTGTTGTAAAAATTAAGAATAAATTATCTCTATGAATAATAATCATCATATAAATAAGAGCATCAATTAAATATTAAATAGAATAAACAAGAATGATAACAAGTAAACTTATCTTTCTTGAAATTGTGGTGTTTGAAGTCGACAAAATCGAAGTAAACAAACATGAAACCGTGAAAGGTAATAACCTGCAAAACAATAAACCATTACATAACTTGAGGCGTGACGAAGTCACTGACCTTAAAGATTTATCCGCCTCATAAGCGAATATCCTCCCAGGATACAACAAATTCTTCTCTGACATGAATCATGTCAGAGGCGACACAGCAACTTGAATTTGATAATCCCAGAGAATGTTAAAACCCAAGAACTAAATGTTATTGGAAGGAAAGTAACATATTTTTATGGTTTAATAGTGTACCAAAATGTTTTGTTTCTACGTAGATGAAAAGCAACATGAAAAATGTATAGCCTCTTTTTCTCCCGGCTGTATCATTCAACAAAATATAGGTATATAGTAAAACAAAAATGAAGCCTTAATAATAATAGTTACTTTAAGAGATATCAATGAAAAGACAGTTACAAAATTTAAAATTAATAATATGGTACAAAACCAAG
>Ga0209282_1000792_pt1 | contig 16077 bp, 13 predicted proteins | sample Mtrugardesep15_FD_187529 | JGI IMG/M metagenome (GOLD analysis project Ga0209282, IMG submission 187529) | Root nodule microbial communities of legume samples collected from California, USA - M. trunc garden sep15 (SPAdes) (version 2) | ecosystem: Host-associated > Plants > Roots > Nodule...
GCTCATTTCACACATATTAAGACAAATGTATAAATAAAGGAGAGAGAAAAGTGGTTTTAAGTGTTCTTGTTAAGTATTGGTGCATTAATATTGGGAATGATGAAAGTAATATTAATTAAAGTTATAAAGGGAAAAAAGTAATTAATATTATATTAAAAAGTGAAATGACTCAGTTATTTTAGGACATTTTTTTTAGAAAATGACTCAGTTATTATAGGACGGAGGAAGTATGTGGGTTGCTGATCGACTATTTTTGCTTTCCTATCCCTGTCAGATTCGGAACTCAATGAATAAGATCAAAGAGTTATGTTGGGAACACGTGTTCACGGAAGTTAACCAAATTCTCGATTCTCTAGCCAAAGTTTGTCATAGTTTGTATTTGAATTGTAATATTTCTTTTCTCCCTTATTATAGTTTTCGAAATGCAAATACAAAAATGTAAGATTAAACGAGTTCAATTTTTTTTCTTTCATACATCCAAAATATTTAAAAGTTGGTAATAGAGAAAATGATAAATGTATTATGAGATCTTTAAGTTGTATGTTTATATCCCTAAAAAAAATTCTTTTTTCTCTTATTTATTAATTTTGTTAAGTTTTAACCTAATTTTTTTTCTATTAATTCCTTATTAGGTTTGCAACAACTCTATCATAAAATTTTGGCTATAAATTTGCATCATATATGTTTTTTATTTCTCTTTCTAATAACCGTAAATATTTTTCAAAGCAAAAATTTAAGAGATATCTTAATCCGCATCCTTATTATTTATTAATTTTATTAGTTCTGCAACAACTTAACCTATTGTATCTGTAGATTTTTTTTTTGACAAGTTGTTGCACACTTATTTAATACGTTTACAAACAGAATACCCTAATTTCCATGCGAATTCGGCTACCCTAAATAATTTGTTATGAACCATGAACTGCATTAATTTTTTATGTTTAAGTATAAAAGTAATAAATAAAATTGACCCGTACAACAATATAATTTTGTATTCTTTTTATCTTTTTTCTTTATAATTTTTTTTATTATTTGCTTGTAATATTATATCTTTAATAATCTAATTTACGTTTATTGATCGACCCATATTCTTACAGGTTAAAGATTATTTATTGGTCTCTATTATAGTCGAGATGATCCATGCGATTTCTTATTAGTGATTTATGTATAAAAATGTTTCCCTAATATTTACTAAGTTTTTATCAAACACACTTTTAAATTGTTCATGTGTATAAGTTGGTAGGTCCAACTAAATTTTGCAGAGGCCGTTAAAATGGAGCAACAACCACCGAACGCGAGCGAAGTGAAACCGTTGGCCGCACCGCAACAACTAAACACGAGCGAAGGTAAACCGTCGGCGCCGTCGCAACCACTTCACGCGAGCGATGTAGAGGACGATGATGAGAACGTCAAGCAGCTCGATGAGTGTTCTTCTCTCTATCTCTTAATGCAGGTAGGTCAACCGCATTTTCTTCTTCATCTTCCCATAACCCTAAACCCCCAAATTTTTGGATCCATCAATTTTGGCTGATTTTCTTTGTTCCCGATTAATTCTCAGGATTGCATTGTTCGTAGTAACAGGAATTGGAAAGAATGCCAGACAGGTATAACTCTTTTGTAATCTACCTCTGAGACTGTGATTTAGGGTTTTCTATTTATAAATTTTTAGTTGATTTTATGAGATTGTTGAACTTCGTAGAACTATTTAATTCAAATCCATGAAGTGTTTAAAAGGGAGAAAGCTTACCTTACAAGCAATTTTTGTAAAGTTAAATTAGGCACAATTCAAATTTTAATATGATATCATAGGGCTATTTGAGTTAGCTTATTCGAGCTAATCTGCCGAATATTTGTGAGACTGTTTGGAAGAGTTTAGGGAAAAAGCTTAGGATATGTCCATAAGTTGTCTTATGTAAAAGATGGTTCGACATTATCTTTTTGCTATAAAAATTGCTTATATAAAAACTTATGGACTTGTTTGGATTGACTTGCTTGAGCTTATACTCTAACACAAGTTTTGAGACTATTTGGAAGAACTTATAAAAACAACTTATGACATTGTTCATAAGCTATTTTCCGCTTATTTTCATAAGTTTTCCAAGATAACTTATGAAATTAGCTTATAACTTATGCAAAAATGATTCAACTTATGTTATTTTTCTATAGAAATAGCTTATAGCACAAGCATTATACACAAGCAGTTATTGTGATAAATGCTTGTGCTATAAGCTGCAAGTAAGTTGTTTATTCAAACAGGGCATATATCATAAACGATTAAGTTGTCTGTCTATACATGACGGGGAGATATAAAACCTGAGAATGTGTTTATATAATTGAAAGATATTTCACGTCTAACAATCAGTTTTGTTGGATTGAGCGCGGTCCAAACCAATTTTCTAGACTCTATTCATCTGGAGTTTTATTTTTATTTTTTAAAAAATTCATTGAATTCTGAATTACTATTATCTCTAGAAAGCTTCAATGCCATGCTTGCCATTATTAGTTTTGTATTAAAAGAAGCCATTGTAATTTTACGAATTGTTGATCTTTTGGCAGAAATACAAGCTTTGAGGGAATGCTCTGAAAACAGAAAGAAAAATAAACAGGAAGTCAGAGTTCATAAGCAATGAAGTTTTTAGTTAGTTATGAGGTTCTCTACTTTCTTCCGAGCCATTGTTCATTGTGGCACATTTTTGTACACATACACTACCATTTCCACCCATTAGCATGAATATTTTTTGGTATAATTCAATTGAAAGTGATTGGAATTGAACTTGGTTGGAACGGGAAGTCTGTACAGAGATCTATAAATAAATAGTGCTTCCAATAGGAAATACCAATGATTAGTTTTGAGGTTAGAGTAGTAAACCTCTCTTGTCTTGATTTTGCTTTAAATAATTTAAATTGCATAATAATTCTAACTATTTGATGATAATGTGTTTTCTGAGAATAATTTACCAAGTTCTCAGCATGTTCGCCTCTTGACGTGATATGGTTTAATGTGTTTACTCTCAATATTATCATAGCCAGTGAAGCAGTGATGTAGGTGAATCCAGTCTCTTATGTATGCTTGCTGGGGTGATTTTAGTTAGTAATAGCAGTATCAAACACACCCTGTGAAAATTGTTAAAAGAAGTATAAGTACTATTAAATAGTGAAAGTAATATGAACACACAGTTAAGATAGCAACAAAATCACTATTATTGGTACATGTACGGTGTTGAGTACAATGTATGACATACTTCGAACCATGTATTGTGGTACTGAATACAATGTAGTGATTTACCATGGGTATTGGGTACTTGTTAAATGGTGACATACCCATGCCAGGTACTATCCAGTGTCAATGTGCATAAGGTATTCGTCAGTACTCAGTAATCCCTTTTTTCTCATTATTTCATTTTGATTGAAATTTTTGTAGTTTTCTCACGTATTAATATAATATTATTTATGTATTTGAGTTTTGTTTATATATTTGATTAAAGAAAACTAACACAATTTTGACTTATTAACTTTTCATTGTGATGTTTTGCTGTGAATTGAGCAATTTTATTTGTGTTACGTAAAACTCAAGTTTTCATTGTTGTATCCGCACTTGTATTTTTATTTTTTTAAAATGATGTATCTCATAACCAATGCCGTACTTCTGCATCATAGATCACATGAATTTTTGAGTCCACACATGATTCAGTGTATACAATCAATTTTAATGTCAATTTTGTGTGTACTACTTCACACGTCTAATATTGTCTGACGCCAACTTATCAACAACGGAAAAATTCTGACGTAAGTCAAGATGCATGCTTAAACACAAATTTTCATTTTTGGAGACTGCATGTGATTTTAATTGCTTGCAGGACATTCCACGCAGAAAATAAAAAGATTAAAAGATTAAGAGGACAATAAGTAAGAAAAGGATTTTATTAATTTCAGTCTAAACTATGCTCAGTGGTTAAACCTTATAACCATAGCTGTTTTGGAACCACCAAACAAGAGTACAAGCTAGGAATTATATCACCTGTGGAACAACCAAACAAGATTACAAGGTAGAAATCATTTCATTTAACACCCCTAATTTAATGTTTCATATGGAAGAAGTAGCATTTCCAGGAATAAATTTGACAGAAACACTGTTGACACAATGACGCTCATCAGTTGGAACCTTGAACCCTTCTCCTTTGAATACATGACCCAAGTGCCCACCACATGCTGCACAAGTTATCTCAGTCCTCCTCCCATCTGGATCAGGCTGAAAATGGGTAAATTATGTAAATCTCATTCACCGAGTTCAATTAGTAAAGAAGCATAGCATAGAATGCTTACAGAGCGATTGATAGCTCCAGGAAAACCCTCAAAGAAAGCAGGCCAACCACAACCAGAATCAAATTTGGTAGAAGACTTGTACAGTGGAGTTCCACAGCCAGCACAATTGTAAACCCCTTCTTCATAAAACTTGTTATACTCTCCAGTACCTTTCAATCTGCACATATTCATAACTCAACTCATATACGCGTCAGTGTAATCATAATCATTGGATTACTAAAAACATTTGATTTTCTACCATAAATATGATAATATAAAAGAAGAAATGGAGGAAAAGATTACTCGGTTCCTTTCTGGCGGAGGATGTGAAATTGCTCAGGGGAAAGAATGGCTCTCCATTCTTCTTCACTTTTCTCAATTGATGATGCCATTGACTTCGATTTCGAGGTGTGCAACAAGCAATTGTGTGTGCAAAAGGGATTTATAGGGATCAAATTCAGGACAAGATTTTGGTGTGAAAATGAACTTGGACGGAAATTTGGGGTACGAACAAGACGAGAATTAGATCCACGTGGCACGTGATTGGCTTGATTTCTAGAAGACTTGCAAAAACAAACAAGCCCAAAAAGGACCCGTAATTGCTTTCTATACTCCAACACATTTCTTTTTACCCCCCATCTTTTGTAACTTTGATAAAATTGTTGTGAATGTTCATGTTAATTCATGTCTAAGGTTGGCATTAGTGTTTTGATTTTTCAATTTATCTCCCATTACTCGTGAATGTGTTTGTTTACATGTTATTTAATGCATAAGAATTCAATCTATCTTTCATTGCATTTTTTTTTTTTAGTCAAAGGAATGTTTTTGTTTATATGGTGCATTTTTTCTTATAAAAAAATAATCAAGTCTCATGTTTATTTTTAGGGTTTGATTTTTTCAGTATAAAATATTTTACTTAAACTATCACATATATATTGCAAACATTTATGTGCAAGACTATTTTTAATAATTTGACGTTTATAATTGATTCACGGTATAAAAATTCTTTAACGTTCAATTGATATATATGACATAAATCCATATCTTTATGCGTGGTTAAATTATTTAAATATTTGTAAATATAATTTTTTATTCTTGTTTTTAAATTATCTCATGTGTATCTTATGAAGTTTTAAATTATTTGTTGCAATCATATCTAGTACATTACAAAAATCTCTTTTGAAGAAAAATTTATAAACTTTTAACACTGTGATATTTTTAAAAATCTTCTAAATTTTTGTAAGAAATATTCTAAAAAATACTTGCAAAAATTAGTTAAAAATGCAAATGGCATCCATGAATTAACGTAGAAAACATTTGAAACATTTTAAAATAAAATTACAAAAATTAAAAACTAAATAAAATATGTTTAAATTAAAAACGTCATGACCCGGGTTTGAACCCGAAACCTCACTGTTATGTTTATTTTCAGTATATTACTATGTAAGACAGAAAAATAAAAATAACAATAAAATCTTATTTAACAAAACCCCTAGACAAAAGAATAAAATGAAATCTTATTTAACCCAATTACTATTATTTTAGGCACTATACTGGATCTCTAATATTTTTGTAGCTGGTTTTTGAATAGGTTTTTCTTCTCATTCATCGGGACAAGTAGCAAACAACTACAAGTGCTCTCTCCTTGAACGTGTTTGGGTCTCTTTGCGACGATTCATAGCCATTACCGCAACTCTAAATTAAGAAGAAAAAAGATGGAGAAGGAGATGCCGAATTATACCGGTTTTGATCAGCGTGCTGGACCCGCCGGTGGACCTCCCAATTCTCGACCCTCTTTTGGTTTTTCTCGTCCCCCTCCTCCTTCGACACCCAGGTACGTTAGTTTCGCCCTAAAAGCTGTTTTTTGTGTGTGTGTAATTGAACTGTAATTTCAAATTTGAATCAATAAGCCCTCTATTTGTTTTGGATTTTATTGCATACACGTGGTTTTCTGCAATGTAAAGAACCAATGTGAAAATAAATTAAGTGTAGCAGATATGTTGATGCTGCGTTGGAAATGATAACATCAGTGAGTTGATGTAGTGCCTATAGTAGAAAAGATGGTGGAAGCTAGGCTCAGGTGGTTTGAGCATGTAGAGAGAAGACATGTGAATTCTGTAGTAAGGAAAGTAGATTAGTTGGAAATTAGTCAAATCGCTAGAGGTAGATGAAGACCTAGAATAACTGTTAAAAAGATCTAGAGATTAATGAGTTTGATAGAAATATGGTATTTGATAGAATATTACAGGGCAGCCATGTGCTCTAGAGCTCGCGTATACGCAAAGTTCAGGAAGGGGTCCCACTATTTTGGTGTATTGTATGCATCCTTACCTTGTTTTTAACGCAAGAGGTTGTTTCCAGGACTTGAACCCCGTGACAACAACTTTACCGTTGCGCCAAGCCTCCCCCTTATTTGATAGAACATTATGATGTCGTTTAATCCATGTAGCCGACCCCACTTATTGGAATAATAAAGCTTGGCTGTTGTTTTTGCTGTCCGTGGTTTTGTACAATGTTCTTGTTAACCTTACATCTATGCAACAACTTTGTGAGTGAGTTTAACCCTGGAAATACTGCTATGGAAAAAATGAGTGATGTTGTGCTGTCATACAATATTATTAGGGAGAAAATGAGTTAAATAGTGTGGTGACAATGACATTTAATAATTGGGGTAAAATCCCGGCAATTATATGTACCCTATTGACGATAATCGTTGTGGTGTTCACTTCTGTTATCATTGTGGCGTTCACTTTCTGTTTTTTCTATTTATACGAAAAGAAAGACGTTCCATGAGTTATGAGAAAAAGGTGCATATTTTAGCAACCATTTTTTTCATTGAAAATAACTTAGTTTTAACCTTTGTATTTTCATTCAGCTCCATTGAACCTCCTGGTTGGAGCGATGGTCAGAATCTGTTCCATAAAGGTTTGGGTGCCCAACCTTCTCAAAGGCGCACTTCAGCCACAACACTTATTGCTTCGCGTGGTTCCGCTACTGGTGTTACAGCCAAAGTCTATAGATCTCCACACCTCGAAAGAAACCGTTCTCCTCCTATATCATACGCGGATATTGATGATTCCACGACTGGTGTTACAGCCAGAGTCTATACATCTCCACATGAAAGAACCCGTTCTCCTATATCATATGCGGATATTGATGATTTGAGGGACCCAAGTCAAACTGTCCTAAGAAATAAGTAAGATAATATAGTCTTCAATAGTATATTATTTCTTGATTACACTTGTTATGTATCAGGGCCTTTGCATTGACCTTTCCTCGTTTGATTGAATTATCATATGCATAAACCAGACATATATCAATCCATATAACTTTTATATAAGACTAAACTTATGTTATGCAGGCTGGATTTTAAACAATTATATCAGTTGCTCTATTTTTTTATCTTCATCATGAACATTTTTCAATAATAGATTCATTGTGATATTCTGGCCTAGGAAAATCATTTTAGTTTTGTTAGTCTTCTGTTAATCTTTTATATTTACTTTGAACTCTCTTCCCCAGTGGCATTATCTTTTTTGTTCTACTTATTTATTTGAGGCCTCACTTTGTGTTTTTCTGCTGATTGCTGTAGCCGCCCAAATTTGCTTACGGAGGAGCACGGTCACTTACTTCCTCTAAAATCACAATCACCTCCTTTGGTGCCCTTGAATCATCAATCATCTGTTCAGAATTTTCAACGTCCTTCTATTTCTATTCAGCAGTAAGTTTCAGATTATACTCCCTCTTCCTTCAATGTATCTCTATTGGTTAGGTATCTCTATGTGCATTCAGGAACCAAAAAATCAAAATAGAAGTTTTTCTTAAATATCCATATATGTAAAAAAATAAAATTTGACAAACCATATATGTAAATTATGAAATATTGCATTTTGATCTATAAAATTATTTGTACTTCACGGACATGTCTTTTGCACAGACATGTCTTTTGCACGGATATGTCTTTTGCACGCATGACATTCATGTTCCAATTTCAACACCAGTAGTTGGTTGGAACCTTGCTGCATGATTGCTACTCTTGTTGTGATTTGGAAGTGCTTTCATGCTTTGGTCAGGTTGTACATTTAGATGCTTTAACATAGGTAATTTATGGGATCTACAATTTGTGTTTCCTCTTTTTCTTTTGTTCTTTTTCAAACGTTCATTGCATATCATTTGCTTCATCTAGATTTTGGCCTGATGATCACAGATCACCATTATTAACGATTCCTTTTTATTAACGGTGTGGCTGTGATGAAATGCCGTTCTTATGCCATTGCGTGGAGGCTTTTCCTGTGCACGATTCCTTTTTATTAATGGCGTGGCTGTTTTGTGATGAAATGCTGTTCTTAGGCCATGGTGTGGATGCCTTTCCTGTGCAGCCACTATTTCCTTGATGGCAGTATGCCACCCACAGAAGCCATGGCAGAAATGGTGGTGATACCAACTTAAAAATAAAGGGAAAAAGTGGGGTGAAAAAGAAAAAAAAAGGTAACACATATGTAACCAATTTTAGACCCTAAAATTCCGTTTTACAACTAACTCACTGCACACACCTCTTCCATCTCACGTGTGCACATCCCTGTCATCTCTCACCCACATATCTCTGGGGAATGACCCATCTCTGACAAACTCAGTTTTTGAGGCATATCCTTTTGCGGGCTAACTGTATCTTCTCTTCCTTTATCTTCTCCCTTTGTTTCTCTGTGTTTCCCTATTTTCTAATTGGACTGAACTATGATGTATAGTGCCCTATATACTGTGCGTACTGTTTTCAACTATAAAAATTAAATAACCGTCTAAAACTTCCACAAACACGTGCCAAGGAGGATATTGTACAACCCCATTTCATCACTATTTCAGTAATGAACCGTAAGAGCAGTGCTTTAAGCCCTGTAGCTAAGTTTTTTCCTTTCTTATCCTCTCCATTCATTTCTATTCTTCCTATTATGTTCTGTGAATATGCATCTCTGTGTGTGTGTGTGTGCGCGCGCGCGTGTGTGTGTGTGTCTTTTCTTCTATCTTCTCCATTTCTTTTTTGTTATTTTGTGATTTTCTATGTCTCTGTTTCGAGAAAGGAATATTATCGTTGTTCTATTTTTCCTCTTTGTTGAATCATCATATGACCTGACTCTCCCCATGGTTCAGTGGTTCTCTATTAATTTTGTAAATATACTCTGAATGCTTTGGCCATAGGCCACAATGTAGTCCATCATTAATAGCATTGCTTCTGAGTCATCTCAGCAATCCTTAGAAATAGGAGTACAATATCTTATGTGTTGTATTGCATTATTCTAAAGATAATCTTGTATGTTGTTGACTTAAGGTTGTGTCAAGTAATGCGCATGTTGTATTTATTTTTTTATTTCCAAAATTCCAATGGTGACTATTACGTATTGATCCATGTAGTTACCATACCAGTAGGGCAAGGTTTTGTTACTATCTCTTGCAATACCGAAATTCGACATGGTGTTTGCTTAGATTGCGCTATTTTTGTTATACAGGCCCACTTTAGCTCGCAGCACATTGGATGGACAGGCCAGTCTATCTGTCAATTCTACTAATTTTTCGGTCCGTCCAGTCCAGTCCGCAGTCTCTCCATATATTGATTCTCAGAACCATCGGCCTAGTTTTACAAAAGAATTTAACAATCAAGGTTCAAAGAGAACTAGGTCACCTCCTTCATCATCTACTAGCATACACGTGAATTTTATTGATGCTCAGATGGACTTTAGAAGGTAATGCCATGGATTTTTTTCCCCTAGCTTATCCTTGTCATGTAGTTATTATTTGCCATTACTTCTTTGAACATGTTTGGTTAGGTGTTTGCAACTCTAAACATAAGTTTGCTACTGAAAATGTAAGTTGACTATTTGTTTGGGTTCTTTTAAAATTCCGTTTTGCTGTCAAAAGTCCGATTCCGAGAAGTAACAATGTTGGTACTTTTCATTCTTCCATTTTCAGTTTGGAACTTAATGAAAAATATATACCCATTTTACCTTAAAAACATAACTACCCTCCTCTATTTCTACCAATGCAATCTTATGATCTCCTGAAGATCATAATGTAAATCTTGTTAGTGCAAAGTCTTGAGAATAAAAGCTGAGAAAAAATGAGAAAGATGAACTTGGACTGGAACAAGAGAGGGCGTTTTCATCCAAAACTTGCTCTATTTTTTTTTAACTTCTCGAGGAAGCCCAGAAGCTTCTCAAAGCAGTTCCTTTGCTCTTTTTTTTTTTTTTGGCAAATCCTCTGCTCGTATTTTTTACAGTTATATTGTAAAACAATTTCCTTCGCTTATAATAATATTATAGTTACTCAAAAATAACTATATTATAGTATTTATATAGAGAGAGTAGTGGAGCCATTCAAAAAGTTAGTGGAGGACGTCTAACAACTTAATAAATATTTGAGTGAACAATTTCTACATGATATTTATATATTATACTTTTAATTTTATACCCCTTTTGGTAAATATACTGTTAAAAGTAATTTTAGTCAATATAATCCAAACAAAGTTCATCGTGTAAAACATGCGTTTGAAAAAAAAGTATCCAAACATAAATCACGTTAGAACAAAAACTCCTTTTTTAACTAAAAGTACAATTAATAAATAACGTTTGCTCAAAAGTACATTTGGAAACGTTAATCCAAACGCACACTTTGAAGTTTATCTGACAAAATTGGATCAGGAGCTTATTAGTAGTTGTAGTAGTGGTATTAGAATAAAGTATAAACAATTTTGAATAGAGGTTTGACAGAAGTATGTTAGGATTCAATATTTAGTTAGTCCAGTCCTATTTAGTCATGCTATTTAAAAAAATGATTTTCATTATGCTAAACAAATACAACTATTTCTGCTTTTCTAAAAAATATCTAAATTATTGAATACCCAAATCACTTTTTTTTAATATGTACTAGTTTGGTAAACAAAAACAAATCATTTTTTAGATTCTGATTAATTTAAACAGCTTAAACAAATGAAATTAAATTCACCAAAATGTTTTTTTTTTGTTAAAAATGTGATTTCTCTCTCAAATGATCTGTAACAATGGTCTCACGATGTTGCAAATTTTGTAGATTATGGGTACTGAGGGAAATGCATCCCCTCCTAAGTCCTTCATCATCTTCAAATCAGAAGTCACTTTATACCAACTTCTTTTCTTTACTTTCTATAAGAGCTCAAATCTCTTGAAGATAGTTTATCATAATCAACATTGTTCATATTCAGAATTAATTTTTTCTCATATTCTATTAACTTTATCAAGTGTGAGAGAGAACTTTTGTTATAAGTAGAAACGCTGTGGTTGAGTTGCGAAGTAACACACAGTAAGTCTGTTATAACTTTTCAGTGACCATATGGGAAATTCACAATTCATTTTTTTCTACATATGAAATGATGGTTTTTGTTTGCAACAATATGGTATAGCCTAGAAGGAAGCTATTATACTATCAATGTGTGTTGATGTTAATGCTGTTGGTGTTTCAAAAAATATGAGTTAAGCTTGGGGGTCTGAGTGGGTGTTTTGCTACTGTAGAAAATGAAACAGAGTATGCATTTGTTGAGACTGTTTTGTATTTTTGTGGGTCTTCCAGGCCTTCTATATCTCCTAGATTGGGAAGCACATCAAATGTTCTAAAGACCAGCCCTCAATCTCAACTTCACCAAACACCTTCGCCAGTTAGTGTTTCCGAAGATGCTGGAAGTAGGCCCGTCATCTCCACTGCTCTGAAAAGGACAAGGTCACCTCTTCCATCATTTTCAGCCAGTGAAACCTTTAAAGGAAACTCTGCTTCCTTGGAAGACAACTCTGAAGAACAGTAAGACATTCGGTGCAATAGCACCAATTCCACTGTGTATTTTATCTTAAATTCATTTTTTAATGGATCTTTATTTTTGTTGTGTTTTCAGTGAAATGTTAGCTAAGGCGAAGCGTAAAGCTCGCTTCAAGCTAGAGTTAAGCAAATCCGAACATGATAATGATGATGTTGCAGACCATACAGCGTCTGTGTCAGAGAAGAAATATAGTGGAGGGAATTTAATGGATTCAGCTTCCGGTGTTGCTGATAATGAAGACGGGGAAACATCCAATGTTATTATTGGCTTATGTCCAGATATGTGTCCTGGTAAATATCTCAGATTTAAAATACAACAGTGAACTTGTGAAATTGTTATATTTTCATCTGGCCTATAATTCAAATTCCGAAATGATTTTTTTTCTAAAAGCATTTGGAATTCATTATTTGTTTTTGGGGTGGAAAAGTCTTGTTTGAAAGAAGTCCAATGTTAATTTCATTCTGAATTTTCTTTTAAGAGTAATGTTACACAGCCTGTAAAATTTAGCGAGAATTTTGACAGAATTCACCTAGAGTCAAGGGTGGTTCTGTAATAAGTTGGAGTGATTTAGACTACACATCCATCCCAGGGTTAATAAGCATGCCAACTCATTCTGGCAAAAAGTCTTGCTATCTAAAATTTCCCCTTTTTATTGTCTGGTATTTCACACTGCTAAGTGATAACTCTTCTACTGTATGGGAAGTTTTAGAATTTTTTTCATTTAATTTTTAGTTGATTTGTATTTCAGAGTCAGAGAGGGGAGAGCGTGAAAGGAAAGGGGATCTTGATCGATATGAACGTGTGGGTGGGGACAGAAATGTAACCAGCAAACGTCTTGCAGTTAAGAAGGTGATTCTCGTAATACTAGTTATTTGTTTATATTGTGAAAGAACATTACTTTTTAATATTTATAATAATAACCTGAATCACTATTTATTCATGACAGTATACTAGGACAGCAGAGAGGGAAGCCAGCTTGATCCGGCCCATGCCCATCCTGAAGAAGACAATCGGTTATCTGCTAACTTTGCTGGATCAGCCTTATGATGAGAGGTTTCTTGGCATATACAACTTCTTGTGGGACAGGATGAGAGCAATTCGGATGGACCTGAGAATGCAGCACATTTTCAATCAAGGAGCTATTACTATGCTGGAACAGATGGTGAATCCTTGTAGCCGTGTTATTAGTATCATTTCCATTAGCTTGAGTTTAAAATCCATCAGCCTCATAGAGACCTCTTACTAATGAGAATATGTAACTGCTATTGGAAAACTAAAATGTAGAAATATTTAAACTCATACCTTCTGTTTTATTAAATTTTAACATCGTGAAATTATCACTCGAGTTCCTGGTCGGTTTGGAATGGTCATATTTATCTTGTTGGTGATAAAGTTATGCTGTCTGAGTCCGTCTCTATTTGTTGTACCAATTGCCAACCAAGACCCAAATTTTCCTTTTATTTAGGCCATATGTATGTGGAATTGCAGCTAATACTTGTTATTGATAATTTTAACATGCAGCACATATTAGATACCTTGACTTTCCAGTTTGATTGGCTAATTCTTATGTAGTATCAACATCTAGATATGTGCCAAATTAAGCATAGACTCTTTTCTTGTAATAATGCATATAAAAGCCAGATTATTGCTCTTGCTTTAGTGATAATAGCAAGGTTATCAGTAGTTCATTAAAAGCTATATGGATTCAGACAGTCAAATAACAAATATATATTAATTTGTTGGTAGAATAATTTGTTGTATTTTTATCAATAGCATGCATCTTTTGTAAAAAGCAGAGTCAGATGATTATTTAACTAATTTGAAGATGTTGATTTCCTTGGTTTCAGATAAAATTACACATCATTGCAATGCATGAATTATGTGAATATAAGAAAGGAGAGGGATTTACTGAGGGCTTTGACGCTCACCTCAATATTGAACAGATGAACAAAGCTTCGGTTGAATTGTTCCAGTTGTATGATGATCACAGAAAGGAAGGAGTGGATATTCCCACAGAAAAAGAGTTTAGGGGCTATTATGCTCTTCTTAAATTGGATAAGCACCCTGGTTATAATGTAAGTAGACTTTGTAGTGCTTTTGACCTTTTAATGTTTCATTTGCTATACAAAATCTAAGGAAATGATCAAGTTATGCTAGGTTGAACCTGCAGAGCTCTCCCTTGATCTTGCTAAGATGACTCCAGAGATAAGGCAGACACCAGAAGTTCTGTTCGCCCGCAATGTTGCAAGGTTGTGATACCCATAGATGTTGTTACTTTGTTATTGTGGTTGCAGTTTAACATTTCTTTGTTTTTTATTTTGCAGAGCTTGCAGAATGGGTAATTTTATTGCTTTCTTTCGGCTTGCAAGAAAAGCAACTTATCTTCAAGCATGTCTAATGCATGCTCACTTTGCAAAGGTATTGGATATTCTTTTATTTTTATTTTGTGCTCAACGAAGACACTATGATTGTACTTTTCCATAAACAGATTATCTTCAAGCATGTCTAATGCACGCGTTTACTCAATCATTGGAGGAAAGTTTAGGAAATTGCTTGAGCTGATCAGATGCAGAATAATTACAGGATACGCAGTTCCAATCAATAATATATGACTATTTTTATGCTTGAAGACTTCAATTTTTCTTGCCTGATTTTCTTTTAAATATTTGTCTCAAAGTGCTTAATTCTTAGAAGGATGATGAAGTAAAATTAATTTGATTTTATGTTGAATCTGCTATGCATCATTCGAAATAAATGTATGGAGTTCACTTTAGTTATGGACCATGTTGTCAATAGCGGTCTGGAGCAACAGTCCCAGTTTTGGGGTTGACCTCTCCGTTCCGCAATCCAGGATTGACAACATAGGTTATGGTTTGATAATTATGTCACTAAGCTACAATGCTACATTTGATTTGAAATCCTAACCTTTATGTTATGTGTCACTTTTTATCAGTTGCGTACCCAAGCACTTGCTTCTCTACATTGCGGTCTGCAGTATAACCAAGGTCTTCCTGTTGGTCATGTTGCTAATTGGCTTGCTATGGAGGTATATTTTATGGATAGATGTGGACAAATGCTGCATATTTTTCGTCTTCTTCCATTTTTATCTGTTTTAGCATGTTTTTATCAACATTGTCTTATACTACTTACCTTTGTCTTTATACTTAGGATGAGGACATAGAGGGTCTTTTGGAGTATCACGGGTTCTTGATAAAAGCATTTGGAGAACCATACATGGTTAAGGAAGGCCTGTTTCTCAATGCTGATACTGCATATCCCATAAAGTGTTCCAAACTTGTGCACAAGAAAAGGTCTGGGAAGATCGTTGAGGATGTTTCACCCTCAATTCATGCCGAATCACTACCTCGTGAGACTGTGAAAATGATTCAGACGACAAAAGCATACAAGAATGAGCCCCAGACAGTTTCAGCTGCTGAAAACGATAGTTCTGTCCAAAAGCTTCATGAGGAAATCCCAGACTCTAAAGCCATTTACTCTCCGAAGGATGGTAAATCAGTAAAGGCATTTAAGAAAATGCAAGATGTTCAGGATGGTGTGAAAGATTATGACATGGCTAGTCCTCATTCATCACCATTGAGCTTCCCCTTTGCTAATATTATGCCTGAACCGCAACATACAATAATTGGCAGCTTGAAGAGTACCAATTCTTATATCAATGTTGGAGCCTCACCCAAGAGAAACTCACACTCTAATGTTGATGTCAGGCCATCAGAGATTATACCAAAAACTGTTCCACCAGAAACTTCATTAGCTAATAATTTTTCTTTGCCACCTCCTGTGGCCCTGAGTGTATCCGAGGACGAGTCTCTGTTTATTCACGAAGAACACGAAGATAATATTCATGAAGTTAGAGAAAGTTGTCACGATGAAGAAGTTGCCGAGGCCAAGCTGAAGTTGTTCTTAAGGTTTTCAAGCTCTAT
>Ga0209282_1000793_pt1 | contig 16074 bp, 5 predicted proteins | sample Mtrugardesep15_FD_187529 | JGI IMG/M metagenome (GOLD analysis project Ga0209282, IMG submission 187529) | Root nodule microbial communities of legume samples collected from California, USA - M. trunc garden sep15 (SPAdes) (version 2) | ecosystem: Host-associated > Plants > Roots > Nodule...
CTGGTTTTTGTTCAACTTTTCTTCCATCCAAATCATTGAACTCCTCATCTTCTCCAACGTGTGCAACCCCGTCGTTTGTGACTGACTTGGAATTTCTATTCCCATTTCGATTATCTTTTAGCGATTGTGCAGCCTCTTTAATCGCCTTAGCTTCCTTAGCTTCCTCTTGGCAAATTGAACCAAGTACTTCACTGTAATCATCCACAGATATACCTAATGTTCTCACTGCTTGCACCAAGGAGGGCTTTAGTTTAGGTCCGCAGCTTTCTAGGACCCTCTCTCCCAATTTCCGGGCAATCGGGAAAACTTCCTGGACCACGATGATTAATAATAATGACAATGATAAATATATTAACGATTTAAACAAGGTTCAAGCTCAAAATCATAATCTACTAAGAAGAATTAAAATCAAAACTGTCAAACTCCAACCTCGTTGTTTTTCTTAATGCTCTCCAGGAGTGGAGAAAGCAAATCAAAGGATATATCTTCACTTTCCTCAAAAACAAGTGTCATAATGGTTTCCATGGATGAAAAAACATCCTTTGGATGATGATCCCTGATTTTCAAATGGAGCTGGTTAGAATCACATCCCCCACATATAAATTTCTCCAAATATCAAATGAAAAGTTTTTGTATGCACATGTCATGAACCATCCTACGAACTTGAGTTTCCAGGTAAAAGCACGTGAACGGCTTTATATTACATCTCTAACATGTCCCTTTACCCCCCGAGTTAAAAGAAAACTGTTTAATAGAACATAAGAGCTCTAAGGATTAAGCAACTCTCCCAATTTCCCAAAATCTTGAGATGTTTGGTGAAAAAATGTGAATGTAGCAACTATATGGTAGAAAGTGATGGCATTTAGTTACTACTTCTTTACAATATATTAAGCAGAAGAAAAAAAGACAAAAATCCATTAGTAAAGTTCATGCCAACAGTATCATGATAGATCAGATCAAATTTGAGGTGAAATAATCATAAATAATAGCATCCAAAACCATGATAGTGCTGGACTTGAACAACAAAATTGCTCATAGAGTCTCACCTTATTTCCTTCAAAAAATGCTGAAACATCTCCAAAATCAGCGCATCACAATCGAGGTCCAGCATTACCACACATGATCTGACCTTTGCAACAGTTTCGAGGATTATTCTCCTATTCGCATACGATCGACTTAACTTATCATGTAGATTTTCAAATGAAGATACAATTAATTGGAATATCTCCTGCAAGAAAAATTCATCGGCAAAACTTAGCTGAATTACTTACTGATGTCAGTTGTAAAGTGCATGAGAACTGACAGGCCATTGAAACTGTAGCACAAAAAATTATACACACCTTCATTTGATCATCATCATAAGGAGTATCAGGTGCAGAGATTCTTGTGATTTCACTGATGCAAGCGGCAAGTGCAACTTTCACATCCGGATCCGGATGCCTTAAAAGTTTATCCCCAACCAATTCTTTCATAGATGGAGCAAGCGCAGTTCGCATAGACGTTCTAGGTGCCTGATCCACCTTTGCTAAGTAACTCTCAAGTCGCTGCAGTAGCCATAGAAAAGATTAGATCAGATTGAAAATATGTACCAAGAGTTGTGTATGTTTTACTTTGCCTCAAAAATTCAACCTTTTATACTGTGTCATGAATGAACCATCCCAGAGCTTACACCATAAGATGAAAACACAGATAGTTCTATTTGGGCTTGAGGCATGCACAACAGACAAGCCAAACACCAAAGATTGATGTTGATTATGATATATACTGGCATGTTAATGTTAATAATAACTAGTGTGATACCCGAATAAACACTTTTAACCGGTGTGAATAGATATGCAAATTTAGTGCAAATTTAATTCATTGTTGCGTATGTTTTATGATCACTCAAAGCATATATTCAGTAACATTAATTAACCCCATTACAACAAAGCAAATTTAGGGTTTTGAAAGTAACAATTTGGAATCAACATGCCAAACACCCAAGATACAAAAAAAAATCACATTTTTAATATTCCACTGATTGGTATATCAGATATAAATGTCATAACCAGAATTAGAAAAAAAACTGAAAATCACAATGTTGAAAAATGAGTGTAATGAAAGAGAGATATTACATTGAGCAGTGAGAGAAGCTCATCCACCGAGGAAGGAGGATCTGCAAGCTTGTTCCCAGCTTGAATAAGTTGCTCTTCAAGTTCCTTTTGATCAAACGCCATTGACAGTGTTCGATTGAAACTCTCTTTTCAGATCTTACACTGAATCACTTCACTCTACTCAGCTTCGAAAAATGGAAGCAGTATAACACTTCAATCAAAGCCGATTTATGAAAGAATTAGGGTTTTACAGAAGAATTAGGGTTTATATTTGGGGGTTTTTGTTTTGGTAATGGTGAAGGAAAATAACAGGGAAAACGAGCACGAAGAAGAGAAAAAAAAAATAAAGGTAAGAGAGGGAGAAAGTTGAGATTTTCTTTTTCGAAAAAGAAAAAAGAAAATCGAAACTAAATTCTCTGAAATGGAATAAAATCCTATCTCTGAAACTAAATTTCGAGACTTAATGCAAGAACAAGGACGTAAAAGGGGTATTTATAGATCTGAAAAATGGTGAAAATAATTAAAATACTGTAAATTGGTCAAAGAAATATAAAATAAAATAATTATTGAAAAATAAAATATAAAAATAATTGATAAAAAATTATATGTAATTAATTAATACTAATTATATTAATTTTTTTATAAGGTATTGTTATGATTGGTTGACCGATTTTAGAGATTTTTTTGACCCATTTTAGAGATATTATTATTAAAAGTTAAATGTCTTTTTGGTCGTTATAAATATATCAAATTTTTGTTTCAGTCTTTCTAAAAATTTGTAGTCTTTCAAAAAAATTCAATCTTCACTTTTAGTCATTCATTTGAAGTCACTCACGTGTAGCTCTTATATTTATGAATAAAAAATTTCAAACGTGTTTAGAGTATTATAAGAATCTTTCACACAAAAAAAAATAGAATTTTTTCACAAAACTTGAGTTAAATATGAATTTTTAAGCGTCAGAAACATTAAAAAAAATCGTGTTTAACTAATGTTTGGATAAACAATTTTGATTTTTTTTAGAGAAATTCTTATAATATTTGAAATATTTTTAAAAAAAATTATTCAAAAATATGAAGGTTACATATGAGTTGACTTAAAATTATGGACTAAAAATGAAGATTGAAAAAAATTTAGGGACTAAAAGTGGGGGAAAATTTCTAAGAGGACTAAAACGAAAATTTGAAATATTTATAAAGACCAAAAACATATTTAACCTTATTATTAATGGGTGTAAATATATAAAATATAAACAATTGAGGAAAAACAATATATAAATTTATTATTATTATTATTATTAGTTGACCAGTATTATTATGTTTTAAGGGAGTTGACCAGTATTATTATTATTCATTTTGAATTTTTATTCTATATCAATATTTTTATATATTATATTTTTAATTCAATTTACTTATTTCAATTTTAAAATATTTATGTTCTATAAGCTTATTTAGTCAAAACCAAATGTTGTATATGCTTATCTAAATTTCTCATTCAAAACAAAAAAAAATAATAAATTTTAAGTCTCTCATCTAAGATATGCTTAAATTACGCCGGTCATTTTATATTGAAATATACACTTGCATTTTCTCTTTTACAAAATATATTTGATAATTTATACTCTTCTCCTTTGAGAGAATTTTGGATTACATTGACTTTCTCTCTTATGTTAAAATCTACATCCCTCTCTTTTAATATATATTTTACATTTTTAATAGCCTAACGACAAAAATTTAACACACAAAGTGTTGGAAAAAATGGATATTGTAGGCTCGTTTTAATATAATTCATATATAATTTAGCTTTTGTTAATAAAATTAAAGTCCTGAAAAAGATAGATTGTAAAAAAAAATCAAAATTCTGAAGAATACTCGTGAGTTGAGTTAAAAATTATGAAAACAAATATTGTTGGAAAGTATTTCAATAACCATTATTTCAAGAGAAAATTTTGAGGGACTAAAAACAAAATTTGGAATATTTATATGGATTAAAAAAAATAACTGTAAATCCAAAACAAAGGATTCTCATCGTAAAATGAAACTGCAAAAAGTTACATTCTTAGTGCAAACTTATAAGGGTTTAAATTATACATGCATAAGCAATGTAATTGTTTTTCATATCATCGATCATTCATAATCATATATCAATCATAAAAGTTGTTTGAAAAAATGATAAAGAATGTTTACGATTTAATTGAGGAAAAATGATAAAATGTTTAATATATGTAATTGTTTGTGTGTGTGATCCCTTTCTATGTTGACAAATATTTTACCTTCATGTCTCTCTTCTTCTATTTGTCTTGTCTTGCTCATGTTAGTAGATACCTATGAAGATATTTTTTGTGATGGGACTATAATAACACCAGCTTTGAAAGGGGATGAACATATGATTGATCAATGTTCATGTGTTCTATGTTGAGTTGTATTTTCCTTGATTACGTATGGCATTAGGGGTTTTTTTTTTGGGTTATTTTGAACTTTATCTAGATGAGATAATTTCAACTGCGTGAGACTTTAAAATTATATTCTACTATAGTGTAAGATCTCGCTGTCTTTTTTGAAAGCTTCTACATAATTATCAAAGTTTAACTCGTAAATTTTACCTCTTTTTTTATATTTTCACATCTAACGGTATATTATAAAATCGGTAAAAAACATTTTACTCAACTATTGGTTAATCCCAAATCACGTTGTTCATGTCCTTTTGAAAGATGGGTGTTTAATACATCCATTGTGTACAAAGTGAGACTACAAAATAAAGATGAAATTGACACATGGGAAGATGTTTATTTAGATAGACGTACTTGGTTACGAGACCTCATGGAGTTGAAGAGAAAAAAAAAACTAAAGAGATAATAAAATAAAGTCAATTCAATTCATGTGACAACGATTATGAAGAATTTGAAGAAGATAAAAACAAAGTTTCACTAGATAGGCTATGTCTTTTTTTTGTTGATGTTTATTTATTTTTTTCGATAATGGAATGACGTATTTTTGTGGTTGATAATGTACTTACCTTTTTTGGTGGCCGATATATCACTAACAATAACATTATATGAATATTGGTCTTTGTATGTTTTATATGGTGTGTAGAGTACCGGTAATTTATGTGGACAAAATTGCACCTCAATTTAAATAAATATGTCTCTGGTTAATCAACAGTTCGTTGTATCGTATCTTTCATTTCATTTTATTGTGATATTTGCTTCTGTACATACATATGTCAAGTTAATCATGTCTCGTGATGGAAAGGTTGAATCTCATATCCGATACGAAACTTTCAAGAGGAAGATTAAGGATTTTTTAACCCCCAATGGCAAGTTGGATGAGTTAAAGGCACAACTTAACAAATAATTTTTCCATCTTGGTGAAATCAAATTGTGTCTCATGTATTTGTACAAGTATCATGCGTAGAGATGATGACAAAGTAGCATCCATGTTTTTTTTTTTTGGATGATTGAAAATGTAGAGATGATGACGAAGTAACATCCATGTTTTTTCCTTTTTTTGGATGATTGAAAATAATAAATTAAATTTTTTGGGTTTGTCCCAAGTGCAAGGGCTCAAATTGTCATTAGAGATTTTATGTCATTTTATGGACTTTAATTTTTTTGATGCAATGGTGTGTGATATGTTGTAAAAAATTTGTAATATTAAATTGTTTTTGAATTTGAATCGTTTGTGTATTATCAATGTAATGTCTAGTGGAATGTTATTGAATTAAGAATGATTATGTAATGTTGTTGGTTATGAGTAACTATTATTGTTGATTTTTTCCTTAAAAAAAAATAATTATTGTTGATTTTTGTTGTACTATTATTTTTATTGTGTTTGTGAATTACATGTGTTTAAGCATGTTGTTTTGTGTCATGGTTGTGAGTATAGATGTTGAAAACATAACGCAATGACAGTTAACCATCTTGGTGCGAACGACAATTATCTGCCACTAAAAATGTTTAGGTCATTTTGGGGTTCTTATGAGTAACATTGAAAGTTTAAAGAGCAATTTCCTAATAAAATAGTTTTTTTTATCCTCTTGCACTTTAAAAATACACTTGTTTTTTTAAAGTATATTTCAAACGGATAAAATTGAATTTTTTTTCATTGACTTTTAATTTTTTTGATGCAATGTTGTGAAATATGCTGTCAAAATTATGTAATGTTGAATTGTTTTGAATTTAAATCGGTTGTGTATTGTTGATATGATGTCGAATTCGTGGAATATTATTGAATTATGGATTATTATGCGATGTTCATGGTTATGAGCTAGTGCTACCGTTGAATTTTGTTGTACTTCTATTTTAATTGTGTTTACGAGTTACATGTGTTTAAACATGTTTTGTGTCATGGATGTAAATATAGATGTTGCTAACAACATAACATAGTGTAGCGACATTTAACCATGTTGGTGCCAACCTATGAAGCATGGATACGAGATACGATACGGATACGATACTGCACCGATACGCTGATACGGAAAAATTTCAAAAATCAAGATATGATACGGCTGGATACGTTAATAAAAAATTATATAATTAAAAGTACAATATAATCATAACCATTTTTTCTCTAAAAAAAAAAATTATAACCATTTTTTAATATGCAAATATATTAACAAACAAAAGAAACTAGTCATAGGCACGTAGCACATCATCATAAATATAAATAATATTGACGATTAAGAGAGTGATGATTAGTCAATTACATACACAACATATCAAAAAAAAAACACCGTAAGTGCTATATTATATATCAAAAGAAACGTTGTTAGTGTTATTTTATATGATCCAAAAAAGAAGCACCATACTCAAGAGTTAAGTTATTTTAGTTAACATTAATTGGGAAGTATTGGGGCAGGTATCGTTGTAGGATAATATCGGAAGTATCGGATAACTATTTTTTTTAAAATAAAATTTAATCTTCGAAAATTCTCCTGATACGTATCGGGAAGTATCAGACAGATATCAAGGCAGAATACACAAGAAATACGATACGTCATCCGTTTTGAAGTATCGGAGCTTCACATATGTCAACGATAGTTAACTATCGTTGAAAATATCTAGGTCATTTCAGGGTTCTTATGAACACAGAATTGAAAGTTTAAAGGGCAATTTCTACTTAAATTGTTTTTTTTTATCCCCTTGCACTTTAAAAAAGCACATGTTCCTTTTGAAAATATATTTCAAATGGATTATTTTATTTTTTTTACTGTGAAGTGAAATTGTGCTTTTGTATATACATCTAAACGACATGAAAAATACTTATATTTTTCCATGAGAAAAAAATAAATATCTTCTAAAATACATATTTTAGTCGTAAAAAAATTCTAATAAATTTTTGAAGAAAAATACACCCCATTACCGACCAACTCTAGTACCCTTTAACACACAATTTTCTTAACAAAATCTTAATTTATCTTTTTAAGCTTTAAGAAACTCAAAAAACTGAGTTAAAAAAAATAAATTTGTTTTAGAAACTTTAAACTTTGAGTTATTTAGAAAACTTAAAATTTGAATTTTTTTACAAACTAAAATTTTAATTTTTGTAACATATTTTACTTATGGAAAATAAATCGAATTAAAGTGTGGTAAAAAAATCACAAAACAATTATGTGAAAAACCACTTATCTTTTTTATTTAGGTCATATATCTAATTTGGTCTTTTAATTTTGACAAAGATAATAGGTTAATCCTTTAGAAATTTTAAGTGTCAAATAGGTCATTTTAAGTTTTTTTAAATTTCAAATACGTCTTTTAAATTGTTAATTTATTGTCAAACATAAATGATCAAAAGATGTATTTAGCTTTTTAGTTTTTGCGTAAAGTTTTTCTGTTATAAAAAGTGTGGATGAGTTTGGCTCCAAGGGCTCACGAGATCAAAACAAATTTTGAGACTAAAAAATGTTTAAATTGGGAACTTACCAAATAAGTTTCACATTGATAACATAATTGACTTCACGACCTTTCGAGTTTTCTTTTCACAAACCGAGTCAACCTTTGTCAACTTTTCTTCAAGTTGTTTCATTCTTTTGGTTTTTCGTTTATTTTGTATGATATTTGCTGTACTTTAAATACTTATAATCTCTCTCTATGTCCTCCATTTTTAGTCACTCTAATTTTTTCAATAGTTTTCTCTTCCATTTTCTTCTATGAGTGGGTGGTTTTGAGTCAAATTTTGACTTAAAACTAATTATCTTCATATTTTTTATTATATTTTAATATAAATAAGTGATTTTTTACATGGACATAAAAGAATTATATGTGATTTTGTCTTTTGAGTGTGACATTGTGTTGTTCACTATTTCATGCAACATTGTTTGATTTCTCGTATCTTTGCATTGTTCGTTTGGTTCCTATTGATATATCGACTCCCGCCAATCACGAATACAAACAATAATTTTGGCGTTAATATTTTGTTGTTGTATGCTATTTACTTGTATGTGTCGTGAGTTTATTTACAAATTCATCATTTACATTTGTAGAGATCTTTAATATGTGATTACATTTGATTTAATTTATCAAATCAAATATCAAACCCTACTAATGAGGCTTGACTAGTCATTTGGTGCTTCAGCTAACTTCTTAGTTTTATTCTGGTCTCTTAACTCTTAAAACATTTATACTGGTCCTTTAACTTTACCTCCATCAGTCAATTTGGTTTCTTTCTATCAACTTTAACCTCAAATATCCACGGTGGACCAACATTGTAGATGATCCAGTCCACCATAGACTTTGTTAATTTTTTTAATTTAAGCCATTAATTATACCTTTTTAAAAAGAGGGTTGTTGGATCACGAAGATCCACTGTATCTTACAAGGAGCCAACAACAACAAATTTTTCTTCCTTTTATGGGTGTGAGAGGAAGATTATGAATGTGTGGCGAGAGGGACGTGGGGGTGAGATGAAGAGAATGTGAAGGGAAGGACTTATAGAGATATCCGTAGGGGAAGAAAGAAAGAAGGCCATCGTGGACAAATTAAGGTCGGAGGTGAGAAGAAAAAGACGAAACTCTTGATAAAGGTCATGTGAGGCATAAAGTGAAAATGTCACTTAATAAATCTTTACCAATTTTATTTATTTTATTTGTAGATTGGTGCAGTGTGGTGGATAAACAAGTTGGATTTTTTATAATTTGGATTTTTTGAGTTTTGTTGTCTTGGTATAATTGACGAAGATGCGCGAGGAAGATGAAGAAGAGGAAGAAATGAGAGATAATAAAATAAACATAAAAAAAAAAATCGAAAGAAATTTTCAAATTTTTTAATAACAATCAAAGGGATTATCTAACCCACCCCCAAAAATATACTAAGTAAGTATAAATAAAAACCATTTCCGGGGAATGGCAATAAAAAAAAAAGGAAAAAGATCTTTTAGATAGATCTATTTCCTATTTTTTTTCTCGAAAAATAGTCTTTTTTTGACCAATTTGTATTTTACTCCAATGAATATTATTTTATTTTGTTCATTCAATTAGAACTATAAACATATTTAACCTTTTTATTAGTTTATTAATTAATAATATTATATTAATTAATTAAAATTCTTATTAGATATCAAAATTGATTAGTATATTATATTTAATTAATATTAGAAATATTAGATTTGGAACTATAATTTCGGATGATATCTACGTTGTTTACGACATGTGATTCAAAAAAAAAGATATTATATTGAACTGTAAAATATTTCCGCTAGTCGTTGTTGGTTCAGTGTAAGATACAATGAACCTTTGTGATCTAACGACCCTCTTTTTAATAAATAGATCAAATGATTCAAATTAAAAAAGTTAACAAAATCCATAGTGGATCATCTACGATGTTTATTCACCTTAAAGATATTGAGTTAAAGTTAATAAAAAGAGGCTAAATTAACCGACGGAGATAAAGTTAAAGAACTAGTATCGACGTTTTATGAATTATGAATACCAAAATAAAACTAAAAAATTTAGTTATGAATCATGGATACCAAAATAAAAGTAAAAAATTAGTTAGGAGATGAAATCACCGATTAAAACATCTTTGCCTTGTAAAAAAAAGAAAGAATTGGTACGTGTGTGTGATGTATTTTTCCTTCTTTCTAAAATCCAACCATTGAAAAGTTTCCACGTAATATCAATCGCCACGCGTACACTATCAATTGGACCAAATTATGTCACGCAACGTACATCTGAAAAATAGTGATTCAACCATAGACTTGACTCGTCATCACGTTAGCGTGCAAGAAGCGTTTGAATTGAGCCATAAGCCATAGACACAGCTGCATAATAAAAAGTTCTCATTCTCATAATAATCGCTTCCACATTGATGCACTAATCTGTTACCGTGGCTTCCTCAGGTTCACACCAGGGAGGATTATCACGAAGAAAACCCTCTTCTTCTTCGCTACAACAACAAACCGGGTCGACCCGAATTATATACAGAGAATCCACGATCCATTCCGAATCGGAGCTTCCGATTTGGCAACGTAACTGGTTCATCGCATTTCTCTTCATAATGGCTCTCGGTTTCTTCGCTCTCGCTATTTTCCTCTTCCTCACTCTCGATCCTGATGTTTCTCCTTCTTCCACTGCTTCTGCTTCCGCTGCTTCCTCCGAAGGCGTCGAGGTTTTTCATTTTTTCACTCTTTGTTTCTTTCCAATTTCATTGTTTAGGGTTAGAGATCTTGTTAATTTAGTGTTGAATTGAATTTGTTACTGACTTTGATTTTGAAATTTTGTAGGTTCAGATTACTTATGGTTCAGTGATTAAGTTGATGCATGAGAAGACCAAATTCAGGTTGCATTCTCATGATGTGCCGTATGGTTCTGGAAGTGGACAACAATCGGTTACTGGTTTTCCCAGTGTTGATGATTCCAACAGTTATTGGGTATTTTAATCTCGTTCTTCCTATTTAATTTAAGCTTTGTTTGGATAAATAGCTTAGTTAAGTGTTTATAGGACAAAAAATACTTGTCATGCAAGTGCTTATTTATGATCTATTTTTATTACAAAAGATAAAATAAAGCTTAAGGCTTGAGATCTTTGAGTGTGCTTCTCTCTAAGTCTCAGTTCAATCCTTGTAGTGCCAATTTCTGTGGCTAGACCATAGGGAGTAAGCCGTGGCTTTAAATAGGCCCCGCTAGTGGACGGTGTTATTGGTTTCCCGGATTAGTTGGTCCTAAGCCGGATAACGAGTTAAAAAAATGTATTATAAGCTGTTTAAATGAACTATTTTGGAGAGATTACAAAAACAACTTATGGACATATTATGAGCTGGTTTCAAACAGACCCTAATTTTTATTTATTTTTTGGATGATCTGTGTTGATATTGGCACTTCGGAATTCGGTTCTTGACTTTGAATATGTGCATTATTATTTTGCAGATTGTTAGGCCTGAGCCGGGTACTCCTGCTAAACAAGGTGACGCCATTAAAAGCGGAACCATCATTAGATTACAGCACATGAGGACAAGGAAGTGGCTGCACAGCCATTTGCATGCGTCCCCAATATCAGGCAATCTCGAGGTGTGTTTTCGTTTCTTCTTTTTGCAAGTGTTTATTACTATATATGCTTTAGGATTTGTTGGTGATTGATTTCTGTAAATGTTTCACTTCAATAAGCTGATTCTTAGGTGTTCCCCTTACATATAACCGCAATATTAAAATTAAAAATCGCGGTTGATTCCTTTTTATTGGGGGTACATCTCTGTCCCCACTTGAATAAGTTGATGTTGCAAATTGAATTGTGCTATATTTGCTTCATTAGATGTGCGATTATAAAGACAAGACTCTGCTTTTGGCATATCACCATTAATGCAATTTTGCGTGTCACCTTTTGATTAGCTTTTACCAGGATTATTTAATTTTTTAATTGCTCAAACTAAGGTGTGATATAATGGGTGCATTACATATCATCCACACAGGGTCCTCTTTCATCTTAATATAATGCAAATTCCCTTGGCTTCTAGGAAGCTCATCCATATTTTATCATTCACCAATCACTCCTGCTGTTTGAACCAATGTTTATAAACTGGACAGGATCAAACCGACAAACCTTTGTGTCATGATTTAGTTGGTTTCAACCATGGTTGGCCAAATCATCATCAAGCAGCTCATCTTAGCCTATTACTTTGTGACAGACCTAGAATTTTGAGTTTTGAATGTATGGCCACCATTAAGCAACTCATCTTGGCCTATTACTTTGTGACCGACAAGAATTTTGACTCTTGAATGTATGGCTGCCATTAAGCAACTCATCTTAGCCTATTACTTTGAGACAGATTTGACCTTCTATTTACTCGTGTTTACATTGCATAGTCTCGTTACCCTAAACAATGTAAATGTTCAGCTCTATATCTTAGCCTATTACTTTGTGACAAACCTTGACTTCTCTTTACTCGTGTTTACATTGCACCATCTCATTACCCTAAACAGTGGAAATGTTCAGCACTATGTAAGCTAGAGGATTCTCTGCACTTTTCCACTTTGATTTCTTTGTTTTCTTTTCAACTAGTTAAGCATTTCAGTATATTTTCAAACATTTCTTAGGCCTATCCTATCCTTTGCTGAAGTAGAGCTGAAACGAAAATGGCACTATAACATCCTGATGTATCACTTAGCTGCTTCTGTATAAAAATCAAATAATAAATACTATTTATCTCAATTCTCAATGACATCAATTGATTTATCACTTATCTTGTAGCTGAGTGTATCTATCCAGAATTCCAGAGAAGGTTTAGTTGTTGTACTTTGAAAAAAATAATACTTATGCAATTAACCACCAGTTATAAGTAATTACAAGTTATTTCATCACATATCCATGTTCCCACCTGTAGACTGATGCACAGAAATTTGACATTGCTAAAATTCTTGAATTAATGAACTTATATAGAAAGGAGGTTTTTCCCCTTAACCTACACATTATTTTGTGGTCCTCTTTGATTTTCTTCTGCATTTGAATGAGCCAAGGACTTAAAGTTAAAATTATAATTCAAATACAACCTATTTTAGACCTAATCTTGACCATTGGATAACTGGGTTTATAATTTTTGAGTTGACATTAGGTCAGTTGCTTTGGTGGAGAAAATGAATCTGACACCGGAGATTATTGGAGGTAACATCATGATTTTTTAAGGACAATAATAATTAGATCTCTATATTCTCAAAGGTGCTTAAATTGGTTTTATTTTCGTTAGGCTTTTCATAGAAGGAAGCGGAAAGACTTGGAAGCAGGATCAGAGGGTTCGGATTCAGCATATTGACACTTCAGGCTATCTTCATAGTCATGATAAGAAATACAGTCGGATTGCTGGGGGACAGCAAGAGGTGAGAATTTGTCTAGAACCTTGAAATTTCTGTCGTCTTTCACCAATGTTTTCCCTTAACCTATGCATTATTTTTCCCTTCTGCTTTTAAATTATATATGCACTGGAAAATTTTGGACGCTTGATGCTTTCTGTTTTGTTGTTTGTCAGACATGTTAGTTAGAGTTCATTAGCAACAAATAATGATGTCGATGATGGCATATATCATAGATTTTTTTAGTGATCCCGATATTTTTATTTTTTATGCAAGTAAATTGTTAGCATTGGGTTATCATTATTGATTGTTATTTATTTTATTTGACTAGGTTTGCGGTGTTCGTGAAAAGCGTGCTGACAATGTCTGGTTGGCAGCTGAAGGTGTCTACCTTCCTGTTACTGAAAGCAAACAAGCTGAGTAGTATCAATATTTTGTCCAATTAGCATTGATTATGTAATTGAGAGGCTAGCATTGGTCCTGATAATAGATGCAGGCAGGCCCTTCTATTAGTCTGTTGAATACGTGCGCACTCTTAGGATGATATAATGATAGATATATTTTGTCATAGGTTTACTTTGTCATGAAGTATTGCAGGCCCTTCATCCCTCACAAATACTTGCAGCATGTTATTTTTGTTGTGCAACGTGGTAATGGGTATTTTTTTCAATTATGACTAAATATGATGGATTTACAGTAAATAAATGAATCAAATTTAACGCTGTGTCTTGACTACACATACCCCTTTTTTTGTTTAGTTGCATGACAGCAAAATTATATAATTAGGATGTATTTTTTTTTTTTTTTGGTCCAGTAGCCTAGTGACTAGAGCTCACACAATTAAATGTGAAGAAGTGGGGTGTCCGGGGTTTGAACCCCGGTCCTTGCATAAATTATACAATTGAGCTAAGCTCACGGGGACAATTAGGATGTATTTCTGTTTGGCAATGATGATGACATTCTGGTTATGAAAAAAAAAAGGATCCAAATGCGAGTATACTAATCTGCAATGTCGCTAGATAATTTTTCTTAGAAAAACTATGAAGCAAATAACATATTTAACATGCTATCAATTTGGTTGCATGGAAAGATCTTATGCCACAGAATAGTGGTTATGGACTATAAATTTAAGCAATATTGGTCCATACAGCAATCACGTTTCGTTTCAGTTCTAATGCAGATATTCCCAACAAATTGACACAGTCAGAATCAAAGAACACAAATGACTTGTCTAGTAAATATCAAGAATAAACTTCAATGGTAAGAAATAAGAAAGTTGGCAACAACCTTGGAGTCGCAACATCATTAACATGGATAGAATTGACAACTTTTTTCCCCGCGTGTGTTACACGTGCGGGTTCCTGTGTAATCACACATTTAATTCGGTTAGATATATTAATATGTTAAGAAAAACTGAGATTCGTAAACAGTAAGACCAGCACCTACTGCAGAGCATTAATTTGTTTACCTCTCGAGTATATTGCGACCCTCTGCTCTTCCAGAATTGTACTTGACTCGATGTAGCAGGTGTGTTATCATTAGGCAATCTGTGTATTATATTGGATCTATATGACACTGTGAGTTAGATCTGTAGTGGTACCTTTTCTTGAACTCTTTGATTTCAGGCAAATTCTAACTCTGGTTCCTCTCCATCCATTTGCAACACAAAGTGGATAGTTTAATGTTTAATAAACATGCGTACAAAATTTTATCTATACAGTACAATATCATCTAATGTCATGAGTTAACTTTACCAGTTACTTCCTGAACTACAACCTTCCTTATAAATTAAAATCACAACAAATTGGTTTCCCACATAGTACAATTAAGCAAGTTTCCCCTAAAATGAAGATGGCCAGAGTTTATCAAGCTGGATGGTTGAATTCAAGGTGGTTGGCTTGGCTATGGAACTTTGGTGTGAAGTAGGAAAAAATTGGAAAAACTGGCCAAAAAGTATACATCCTTAATTCCTTAGCCTCACATTTGCTGGGAAATTAATGAATGTGAGTTTTAACACGCTTGCAGCAGTAATTTGGTACACCACTTCAAAGCATGCAACAACTCATAGTTAAAATAAAACGGTCAATTGCAGGTTGCGTGTGTGCACTGTATAAACAAATTCATAGTATATATAGTAGTAATTTTAATTTGGTTAGTAGGGTTGTTGGAACACAACATTTCTCCCAATAGTATTTGGTTTAGATGTACATATGATCCATAATTAATCCTGACTCAAAACGGATGCCTACTGAAAATCATTCAAAATTACCCAAAATAATTGAACACCACTAGTAATGCCCAACACACTCGCCAAGTAAAGAAATCAATTTCTTAATTCCTTTGAATGCAGATATTTGGCCCCCCAAAGAAAAGTACACTTGTCCACCCCGTTTGTTGGTTGAAATGAATTCACACATTGTATCAAAACAGCAGCAATGAATGATATGTTATATTTGCTCAACCATACAGACACTTCTTTTCTTATATGTAGTATATAATCAGTTTATAATTAATTATTCACAACTCAGATAGAGCACCTGTAGCCAGAATTTGATGGCATTCACTCATATGATCTCAAGCTACCATCCAGTACAATACTTGTCATCGTATACTATGCATTTAATGAATTAACCGCAATATTGTTGTATCATCATGTCTTACGTATAGCATCGGGTAGTGAATGAAGGTCTTTTTCAATAGATACTATTA
>Ga0209282_1000794_pt1 | contig 16072 bp, 9 predicted proteins | sample Mtrugardesep15_FD_187529 | JGI IMG/M metagenome (GOLD analysis project Ga0209282, IMG submission 187529) | Root nodule microbial communities of legume samples collected from California, USA - M. trunc garden sep15 (SPAdes) (version 2) | ecosystem: Host-associated > Plants > Roots > Nodule...
TATCAATATATTTTACGAAATATGAGATAATTTAAAATAATATGATGTATAAAATTAATGATATTAGTTGCCAATTAATCTAGTAACATATGGTAAAAAAAATATTTTTTTGAAAAAAAAAATACATTTTAATTAGATTAATTGAGGGGACCATGACCTAATTATACTTGATAAAACATTTTAATATACTACAGCTTTAAGGTATAAAAAAAATTATTGATAATTTGGGGGACCATGGCCACCATTGACCCCAATACTTCCGCCACTGTTTCTCGCTTCAGGCATTTCTTGTGAACTAAACTAAGTGGGTTTTAATCAAAATTTCCGATTCAAAAAATAAATAAATAGTTTTTCGTGATTATCTCCAAACACCTTTTCAGCTAGTATAATAAAAAAAAATGGTTCCATGAATCCTCATTATGAAAACTTTGCTAATAAGAACGAGTTTAATGTGTAAAATAGATCTTATAAGAATTATTTCTGCATCAAACTTTCACTTCTTCCTTATTGCTTCATCAATGTTTACAAAATGACCATAATTAAAAGGAACCCGTAAGATTTAACTCACATTGACCTTTTAAAAATATATAATAAAAAAATAAAAGCATTTTCAAATAAAATATGTTAAATTAATATAAACTTGAATTATTATTAATTATTAAAGACTACTACAAGAATGACCTTGTTTTTTTTCTTTTTCGATTCAACAATAACCTTGATTATTATCGACAAGGAAGGTACTATGTAATACATGATGAATGGTTTTTGCTTTTTTCACCGTTTGTTTAACCTAGTACCAAATAGAACTAACGTTGTTAAGACACGAGACAGCTGGATTACAAGAAGAGAAATTTCCATGTCCACCAACGCAAATTACACCTGCTTGCTTTCCATCCACACGTGTTATGTTAATATGATCCAGAAGAATGTCTTTGCAACCAATGTTGGTATCACACTTAAGTTCGATTGCATAATCACCAACCGAGGTTCCTCGTACGTTGCTGTAAGTAACACCACTAATTTCCACGCTACTGTCTGCGTTAGGGCTATACTGTTGGTCAATAATCACAGGATTCTTGACTTCATTAAGTATAATATCTTCGTATGTAATGTTCCTCGCATATCCAGATCCTCCCTAATTAATCACAAGATGTTAGACTTTGTTTATATTATATCTATTAGACTTTCAACATGATTCCATATATCCTTACCTTGAATGTCTTGATTCTACCTCCATTTGAAGTTCCAGTGAATGTGCAATTTTGAACACGTACACCTTCTACCGTAGCATATGAATTATCTTTACCGAGGCTACCAACACTGGATTCACCAACCGAGTGAGTTTCAATAATAATTGAACTATAACATACACATATTGTAAAAATTATTAAACTTAAGATATTATTTATCTTAACTAACCTGATCCCGTGGCCTGGTCCACAAAAAATACCGGTTATGGTGATGGCACTTGAGCCATTGTTAATGGCGATGCAATCGTCACCTACAAGTTAATGAAAAATAATTAAAGAAAATTGAGATGAAAATCAAACAAATTTAAGATAGAGTTGAGGTTATGTATTATAATGACCAGTTTCTATGGTTAAATTCATAATGACGATGTTGGTAGATCGTGACATATCAATTCCATCGGTATTTGGACTAGTTGATGGCGCATTTATATGAAGATTGGAGACGGTAGCGTTTATGCATGAATCTATACTTATATGATTCTTTGGACTATTCATGTGAGTCAAGTCGCTAAGGATTAAAGCTTCACAATCAAGGAATCGAAGAGCCTGTATATGCATATTATCAAGTAATCAATGTTATACTTAAATATTTTAATGTAATTAAAATAAGATATCAAATTTAATAGTTAACTGTCATGTTTATCAACTTACAGTTGGCCTAAACTTTTCTTGATTTTTACCACCAAACTTGTCCCACCACGGTTGACCTTGGCCATCAATGTTTCCTTCTCCTTTGACAACAAGGCCACTTATTTTTGAGAATTGGATCCATATTTTCCTTTCTTTCTCTTCTACGAATTTCCAACTTTCAATATCTCTTGGGGCAGTGATATTTCCTTTAAGCTGACAACACAAAAAGTACAACTTTAACATTGTAGTACATATGAAACAAAAGTTTGACCGTTAGGGGAATAAGTGCTAAAAATATCAAACATATTCATCTTAAAAAATGTTTTAACACCAATAATTATATATTAAAAATGAAATTTTAAGGTTTAGTAAAATAATAATAATGCTGCAAATAAGTAATATCTTATTTATTATAAATAAAAAATATAATATTGAAAACGATACGATCTTTGAAGAAAAAAAAGATGCTATAATAAAATGATTTCCTCTCACTAAATTACTTATTATTTTTCTCATTATTTTTTTTAAGGAACTATTTTTCTCATTATGGTAAAAAAGATTATTTTGAAATAGAGAAATTAAGTTACTTTGAAGAAAAAAATCATGTAAAAATGCCATCCATTTAAATTGTAAGCACTAATAAATCACATGAGAAAGTAAATATGATTGACTAATTTACATATTCGTGTATGCATGTAGGAGTACCTCGACTATAATGGTTGTAGATTTGCATGGACCTTTGAACACCAAAGGTTGCAACAAGAATGTTTTTCCTTCGGGTATGGTCATTGTTGGGGTGCCCTCAGCTGTACCACATGTGTCGTTAAATGCTTTTAAAAAAGCCTATAGTAAAATGTCAAATATACAATTTAAAATTGTGTTAGATTTGAGAAATATATAGTTACATAAAAAATATAGTGTGTGTGAAATTAGTTCAAACATACATTTGAATCATCAGTTTGGCCATCCCCGATAGCACCATATGTAAGAACATCAAAGGTAGAACCTGTATTAGACGTTATTCTAGAACACGCGCTACGTGAAGCAATAACAAGCATGAAAAGAACATATAAACCCTTCATATTGTATAAGAAACACCGTACTATGTACTTGTGATGTGAAATGTGGAGAAAAATATTACAATATATATAGGCAGTGTTTAATCAGAAATAATGATATTTATTCCTGTGTGCTTGATTAGTAATATTAAAGAAAATATAAACTATTATTTCCTAACAAAGAATATATTCAACCTTTGACTTTTGGGTATTTGACCAATTATTCTTGTTTCTAAAAAAAAGAATTTACAAAAACTCAATCTTTTGTTTTGGTGAATTTTACGAAGACTCAATATCCCCGGTCAAAAGAAGAATTAAATATCAAATTTTATTTTTGGCAAGGAATTGCAAATAGAATTTTGAAAAAGTTGTAGTTATAACTTTTTTTTCGGTACAAGTTATAACTAATTTATTATAGGTCAAATATTATTTTTGGTCCTTTTCATTTGACATAATTTTTAAGTTAGTCATTTAAGTTTTGAAAGTTTCAATTAGTTCATTTTAATTTGACAGTATTTTCAAGTTAGTCCTTTAAGTTTCAAAAGTTTCAAATATGTCTTTTTAGTTGATAAATTATTTCACCGTTACCCTCATGTTGTCAGTATCCGTTTAACTGATGTTGATGTAGCCGTTAAGTTGTTGACTTGAATCAAAATGATGTTTTTTAAAAGCTCTAGAGTGTCAAAACGTTACTTTTAATGGTCACAAGTGATCATTTATAGTGCTAGAAATGTAGCTATTTACAACAACAAATGTCTTTCTTGCACTATTAAACGACATTTATAGTGCTAGAATGATATTTGTGACCATCAAACGTAACGTTTTGACACCCTAAACCTTTAAAAGGCAACGTTTTGACCCAAGTCAAAAACTTAACGGCTACATCAACATCAATTAATTATTGACAATAGGGGTAACGGTGAAATGGTTTATCAACTAAAATGACATATTTAAAACTTTTGAAACTTAAAGACTAACTTGAGAATTATGCCAAATTAAAAGAATATATTTAAAACTTAAAGGACTAACTTGAAAATTATGTCAAACTAAAAGGACTAAACATGATATTTGGCCTTTATTATAATAAAAATTATTTTTGTAAACATACAACCAAATGAAAAAAAAAACTTATGATTGACATAAAATCTTAACAAACAAAACTTACTTCTAACGCATTCTTAAATCACTTTTGCAAAAGTTTAAACAAAGAGTCATTTCATCAAATTTATGTCATATGTTTTCGATTTTATTTTGAAAGGGCCAAAAACTCCAATTTGTATATGGATTTTTAGAGTACTCCACCTCGGAGGTGGCTGCAACTGTCAAAGTCGGTTTCAATGGTGGTCCGCGGTGATCGGAGATTAGTGGTGGTTGTAGTAGTTATTATTGTCACTTAAAGTAATTGGAGGTAATTTTATAAATGTTTTAAAATTAAGTAAAAAAAAATTACCCAAATTTAGAAACACCTAAAACAACTTGTAGGACATTGAATATCATAGATAGATAGATAGATGATCTCTGGTTGGAATACATTCTTTGCTTAACTTCCTAAAAAAAGTTTCACATGTGGAGGGACTCTAAGTTTCCATATTTGATTCCATTTTTCATCATATTTATAAACATCCTTTATTATAAAAGCTAAACTTACCAAGCTGGCAGTTAGCCCTAATCAATCCAAATTTTCCCTCCTTCACCCACGTTAATTGCTCCCTCATCCACTAACTACCCAACCATTCTTTCAAATCACCCTCCTTAACTCATTAAATGTCATTCTTGCTTTAATACCATGTGCTGCACACTGCTCAAGGAAGGCTAGGTGCATAGGAAAACAAAATTTACTAGATACCAAGGTGGCTTTATGGCTATTGTATGTAAAGTTAATTTTTCATATAAAAAAAGCGTGTGCCGATGAGGAAGTCATTGATTTTGAAAACAAAATATTTTGCTTCCTCTATATGTTATATTTTATCTCGTCCAACACAAGATCACTCTTTGCAGCTTCAACATTTGATCTCTTCTGTAACTCTTCAAAACCATTGGTTTTGAGAACCCAAAATCCTATCATTCTATTCCAAAGATTCTTCTATCAATTTGCATTATGAATACCCATACCAGGTATAATCATTTTCCTCAAAATATTGCTATTCTTCCTTTTTTTTATTTTTTCTTTTTTTTTTTTAAACTAGAAATCTCCTTCTCACTGTAATGGTTTCCCATTCCAATGATCTAAACTTCCCTTTTCATTCCAGTTAGAAAAACATAGTGTGGTACTTCAATCTCTATATCTAATAATCTTTCGACCTCACCATGTTTTTGTTCCTTTTTTCCTCATACTTCTCATTCCTTTTGTATTTTCAATTTTTCTTAATTGATTTGCTCTGCATTCCCTACTTCGAGCTATGCTGATTTCTATTAGTTACAAATTTTATGTTGTTTTGTTAGATCTGAAATCATGATTTTTGTCATTTATGGTTGATGTTATTTTTCATGGTACTGCAGGTTATTGTTGTTATTATTGTTGTTGATATTAATGGTGAAACTGAAGTTCCTTTCTGCCCCAGTAGAGAGGTATGTTAGGCCACTGCTATCTGTTTCTCTTTATTGATTTTACATGAATTTTCTTTTTAACACAATGGTTCTTAAATTTTGTAATTCCAGTTTTTTCAAATTGGGGATCCTTTGATTTTGCGTTTATATTTTGTTTGACAGAAACATAGGAGGAAGGTTCAATCGGCAAGGAATCAAAGGAGTACTATCATAATTCTTAATATGTGATTGTTGAGTATTGTGTGAGGGTGAAGTTGAAGTTATACATAAACACATTCTTTGTATTTCTGCATACTGAAGTTCTTATTTTAAAATGAGAAAGTTTTTAATTTTTTGTAAAGTTGTTATTTTAGGAATGAGGGGGTAAGAAAAATGTGTATCAAATCAAATTAGACATATTTGGAGATGTATTAACTAGGTGCATGTGTTGCACCAAAACTTTAATGAAAATTGACTCAGCAAAAATTAATACCACATTTTCATTAAGTTATATGTGCATTAGTTCCACTACATGTTTTACACTTCCATCAAGTGATCTAACTTGAAATGCATAAAAATATCACCACCACCAGTTCTAAATATACACTATTATTATTAACAAAAACCTTTATTAATGTAATTAACCAACCCTGCAACTAATCTACTTTAAACCACCCAACAATTAATATTATTTGTCTTATTGCCTTATATTGCTATTTGTCTCTACAAAAAGCTTGATCAAGATAAACCATCCAATTAAATTCTTTCATGTATGGATAAAATATGCAAGTCTATGTTGTCCAACACGACCTTGATCACAGTGAACGGTCATTCCAATGATTTTTTTAGTGTAGGACGGTTGGAAGTGGAATGCTTTTATATTTGAGTGTCTTATTACGAATATAATATAAATATCATACATGTTAATAACAATTTAAAGATCATTGGTTGAAAAATAACAGTCTTCATCTATAGCACGGGTTAAGAGTCTAGTTGTATAATGATAGCATCATGTGTACCAAGTCCAACAAAGTTGTATTCATAGGTGATATAAAAGAGAGAGTATGGACTCTAATTAATCAACATCAGATTGAGGGAGTTCCTTTAGCTGCCAACAATGAAAATAATATTTGGATCTGGTCTGGTGTATAAATGATTATCAATTTGTAACATGTAATATATACCGATACAAATCGATACAATTTGGATTTCAAATCAAAACCCATGTTCGATCAACTGTAATACATTTGTTGCTATCAATTGATGTTACACGAATTTATTTTCATCTTCATGTAAAATTTTATTGCCATAATTTTCTTTAGAAAAGTTTTTCTTTCGCATAAATTTGAATAAAATCTAATAAACTTGTAATAAACATGAAAAAAATTATTGGCATAATTTTCTTTGGGAATGTTTTTCTTTCTCATAACCTGATTAAAATCTAATAAACTCGTTACATAGGAATACAATTTTTTTTGAGAGAATATGAATGCATCCTATTTTTATCCTAACAAAATGGCGACCTTACCTATCAAGAAAAACATGAAACAAACACGTCCTATTTTTTTTCCTAATGACAACTATCAAGCAAAAACCATTGACCGGTGAAAATATGGTATTTTGATAGTTTCCTAAGAAAGCAAAACCTAATGAAAACATGGGACATTTGGATTGCAAGAAGAGCATGACCCTTGTACATTATTGCACGATGCAGATGGCTTCTCTCCACCAAGACCAGCTATGTTTATATCTTCAAGTACAATGTTGGTGCAACCAATACGGGCACAATTCAGTTCAATTGCATCCTTCTCATTAACAGTTCCCCTAAAGCCACTGAAAGTAACATCACTCACTTTCACTCCTTTGCTTGCACTATCGCTTACACTTTCTAAAGCGTCGTAGTGTTGATCAATAATTATAGGGTTATTTACTTTAACGAGTGTAATATCTTCGTAAGTTATCTTCCTTGCATACCCGGTTCCCGCCTAATTCAAATAGCACAAAAAAAAAATAGCAATATCGTTTATAATTAAATCACCACGATAAATAATTTAAATAATTATTCAATTAACTAGAATCAAATCATACCGCCCATGTCTTGATTCTAGCACCATTTTCTGTTCCAGTGAAGGTGCTGTGTGACACATGGACCTCTTCTACAATAGCATAATCTCCATTTTTTCCAAGGCTTCCGACACTATATTCACAACACACATCAAAAATAGGTTAGACTTTCACTATATAAGGTTGATGAAATACTAACAAAATGTCAAAATTAAAACAATATAATTATCTCAACAAGACAAACCTGATGCCATGACCAGGTCCACAATTAATTGCAGTTATGTTAATAAATTTGGAACCAGAGTTAATGGCAATGCAATCGTCACCTATAAAAATAAGAAAAATAAAAATGTAAATCACATTAATTGGGAGGAAAAAAAGCCCTGTTTTATTATTAACATGAAAATATAAGGTTAGAGAATAATTTAGAATTGAACCAGTTGAGATGGTTGAATGTTCAATGATGATGTTGGTTGATCTTGAAATATCAATTCCATCAGTATTGGGACTATTCTCTGGTGCAATTATATGAAGATAGGAGATTAAAGCGCCATAGCATTCGGTTATACTTATATGATTTTTTGGGCTGTCGATGTGTGTCAATGGACCAAGTTTTAGATTATCACAACCAATAAATTTAAGAGCCTGCACGTAAACATGTTATATCAAATATTAAACTGATTATACACTTTAATTCCAAGACTCAAAGTGTGTGTTTGTGTACATTTGTCATTATATTATTAGCATTTAAATTTTCATACATGACATGGAATTAACTTACCGTTGGCCTGCCATTGTGATTAGAATTCTTCCACCAGGAAGCACCTTGGCCATCGATTGTTCCTCCACCACTGATAATAAGGCCTTTTATGTGAGAGAAGCTGATCCATGCATCGTCATCATGACTGTCCCATTTCCAGTTTGCACTGCTTTGTGGGGCAGTAATAGTTCCCAATATCTGCCAAACCATTTAATAAACATTATTCAAACAAAATAAATTGCCAATTAAAGAAATAATGGATAAATGCATGAAGACAACAAATTTATATGATTGAAAAAATAGCTTTAGTAAAAAAATGTATATATTATATACACACACATTTTAGTATATAAAAAAAGATACATATAAATATAGAAAGTGAGTTGAATTTCTCCTAGTCATGCATATGTAATTAAATTATTTATTCATTTATAACATACCATAACCTTAACGGATGGAGATTTGCAAGGACCTTGGAATGACGAAGGTTGCAGCATAAATTTTCTGCCTCCAGGTATAGTAAGTGTTGGAATGCCTTGAGTTGAACCACACACATCTTGCCATGCTTTCAAAAAAGCCTTTTTACATAAAAGTTTAAAAATTGTATTAGGTTTGAGAAACTTTGTATCATAAGAAATAGGGATAGCACTTGTGTAAATATAATTGCATGAAGAAAAATTAACTTAGAATAAAAATATACATTTGAATCATCAGTGCTGCCATCACCCTTAGCACCATAATTAACAACATTGAAGGATTTTTGAGCAGATGGTTTGCGATTTACTAATCTAGAGCATGAGATAGGTGAAACAATGAGAAACATTAGATAAAGAACAAACTCGAGCTTCATATTTGAAATAAGAAAAAACCAATATTTCTAAAAACTGTGATTAAATCTAAGTGTTTAACTAGAATGCTCTTTAAGTGAAAGTTAGAGGACTATTTATATAATAATGTAGGAGCAAAAGTGATAGAAGAAAATTGTAGAATTAGCAATAATGGCATTTAACCTATGCAAAACTGTTACAAGGAATTTGCAAATAACCGCAGAATAACCTATGCATTTTCCAGAACTAATGAAGGAATGTTTAAATGCTAAGCACACCGTCCAGTGTCTTTACTACTGCTTAAAAGAATACGAACCGTGGTCTGAATTTATGAGCATAAACACGAATTAAAAGAGGAAGTGGCGATGCTTTTCAATAGTTTTTAGAAAATATTTTTTTTGAGGAGGCATGGTTATATACTAAGTGCAATTAACCATGCATGTAACTTTGATATTGAATTATATTTAGCTGAAGTGTAAGGAAACTTTGGACACTTGTTGATATGACTTTTTTTAGGGTGTTAACATGATCTTTTATTTCTGTCGAAAAAAACAAGATCTTTAATTTTTTTGTATTTTTTATACAAACATGATCTATAATTTAATTTAGCTATTTGGATCAATTTAAGTCTTAAGAGTACTTTTAAACCAATAAAGAAACCAGCAGTTGCATAACCCATGCATATTCCATAGTTAATGAAGGAAGTTTTACTTTTTAATGCTACATACATAGTCAGAGAGTCTATACTAAAAAAACGAACTGTTGACTAAATTTATGAGAATAAATTAACAAGAATTAAAAGAGGAAGTGGCGGTTTTCAACTGCTTTTTCTAAGTAAGTGTGGTTCTCAAATTAAATTTTCGGCAATGTTTGTTTTTTAGAGGAGCATGGTTATAATAGTACGTAGATTGCCTTAAAAAAAAATAGGCTTAATTAATATTTGGTCCTTAATTAATTTCTGTTTTTTATTTTGGTCTTGTAACCCGTTTATTTTGATCTCTTTTTTATATGTTTGTTAGTTGGTTTAGTTCTACTTTGTTAATTTTAACCTCAAATATCTCAAGTGATCTAACATTGAAAGTGGTCCGCGAAAAACTATTAATTTTTTTAATTTAAATTGTTAGAGCATTTTTTTTTAAAAAGAGGACCATTGAATCATGCATCTCTATTGTATCTTATAGTGAATCAACCACAACTAATTTTTCTTCTTTTCTTCATCATCTTCATTCCTCTTATTCATAATCTTCAACAACAAATTCATCAATATTCACAAAAAAAAAATAGAATTTAATTAAGAGACCAAATGTTCATTTAAGCCAAAAAAAATAATAGTAGATTGATCGTGTAATTTTGAAATTAAAGTATAGTATTAATTCAAATTAATTAAATAATAACATTTGATACAATAATTTAAACTAAAAATAAAATAGATATTTTTGATTATTTATACGGTCGAATTTGAATCTTCTCAATTTTCTTCAATACTATAGTTTTAAAAATATAAATATAAAAGTGTGTTATTAAATGAGTTCAAAACTTTTTTATACACCACAATGTATTTAAAAATTATAGTGTAATTGAGAGAGAATAAATGGAAAGAGAAAATGAGGAGAAGTCTCGAGATTGATTTCTAATACTTAGGTTACGCCTTCTCCACGGGCTTCAAAAATATTTGATTATTCAAACTTTTTACACCGGTTTGTTGTACACAACTTAGATTATGGTAGATGCATTCGTCGGAGGCGCCTTGATGAATAAAAATGTAGAAGAAGTTTTCTCCCTCTTGAAGATATGGCGCAAAACAAACATCAATGGTCGGACGAAAGCTCTCGCCCAAAAATTGGGGAGGTACGATGTTAATTTTTTGGATCAAATTTCTTCACTATCGCCTCTCTCTCTCTCTCTCTCTCTCTCTCTGAAATTTGTATATCTTATCGTCTCTCTATCTTTATTGTCGCTTGTCAAACACCCTCCTCTTTCCTCGTTGCATCTTATAGCCAACACCACCTCCTTTCAAGAACCTCTCATCTTGCCTCCATCCGCAGCGAGATAGGCCAGGTCAGAGAGATAGATTGTGGACGAGAGAGTCAGATCAGGTTGCAGAGAGAGAAAGTTGAGAGGAGAAAGATATATGTAGAGAAGAGTGAGAAGATAGAGTAAGTCGATGACGATGAACGGTGGTCGGGGTGAACGGATTAGTTGAGAGGAGAGAGACAAAAATCTCATTTGCATATGAGAACGGGTGGTCGTTAGAAGAGTGATGAAGTCAGCATGATGGAAGTGGTTGAAAGGGGTGTATGAGATAGTTGTAAAGATGACAAGGATGGTGCTACATAAGATAAGAAGAGAGAATATAGTCTGAGTTGCAGGTAAAGAGAAAAAAATAAGTATACGATCAAACTAGTCATTGTCTATCTATGTAAGTTACTCTCAAGTTAGTCTTTGATTATGTTAATATTTTAAAATAGTTTTTGTCTTTGTCTAACGTTTCAGAATAGTTCCTCTATCAAACATCATGTGACAAAAACATAAAGTCAAAGGAGTTGTTGTATTTTGCATCATTCAAAAAAAAAAGGCAAAGACTTAACTAAGAAACAATTGACAAAGTCGATGACTAGTTTGAAATATTAATAGAGTAAGAGATTAGTTTAAGACTAAATTATAAAGATATGGATCAATTTACTAGCTTACTTTGAAAAAAAAACGAAAATGGAGTATAAATAAATGGTGGATATATGGTCTCATATTTTTGTCAAAAATGTTGTATTTCGTCATCATTTGTTTTAAAACCGTGCTTGAAATATAGCTCAATTGTTAGAAACATTGAATCATTGATCCATATTAGTCTCTAAGACCATTCACTTCACAAAGATAAGTTAAAATTGTGCACTATACAAACTCCCAAGAAACAACTATATCGACCAAGACATACTATATCCCACTTAACCCAATTGACTTTTGTAGCTTCCACAGTGCCTCCACGCTAAAAATCATAAGGATTCAATAAAAGAAATTATACTTATGTGAGCCTCGAAGAATGAAATAAATTAAACCAACTGTAGTGGATATTGAAAGAGAATACAAACATACATTACAAGAACAAAAATACATTACAAGAATATTGAATTGAATTTGAATGGGTGAACTTGATTTGTTTTTATTTTTAAATTTTTAATATATAATACATTTTGGTATTTAATTATTATTTTAATTATTTGTCAATTAATTTTCAAAAGATATCAGTTTGAATGTACTCTTTTCTATCTTCAGTGAATTTAAAAAGACGGCTTTAACAATTTTGTTGACAAAAGTTAAGTTGTTCCTCGGTAAGTATTTATAACTATCAACTTGATTATTTAATATCATTGAAAAATACATATTTATTCATTTACTTGAACCACTTTATTTGTTTGTGTAGTGATTGGAAAACGATGTTACAAAATTCTTTTCAATAAACTAAGATCAAATTCAACCGTTAAATTATGAAGACAAAAAGAACTAACGAAAATGTATGCTTATTTTGACGGAGGGGATTTTTGTCTCACGATCCTTTTAATAAATACATTTTCTAATAAATGGTATTACTTCTTATCTTTTTTTACCTTTATTTTTAGTTGTCTGATCTATCCTGCATTAGTATACTAAAAGAGTTTTTTAACCTTACTATTAGGATCACCATTGAGGAGTTGAAGAAATTGCATGTAATTGTAGTTGAGTGGGTTAACATAGATTTCTTACCTTTTTCTTCCTCACGTTTGATGGGGGTTTTAGTTTGTGGGTTTCAGTTAGGAACTTTAAGAAGAAGGAAATGTTTGCTTGGGAAAAGGAAAAACAATGAATTTGAAATCGGAATTTCAATAATATATAACGAAATTAGGTTAGAGTGTTTTAATTTGTGACTTTTAATTTGATCTCTAATTAAAAAAAATGAAGAGAGAAGATTAAAGAAATTTGTTTTCTCAATTTTTCTCTCAACGGAAATAATTTGCTTCGAAGAGAAACACCCTTTATATTTTTTTTAGGGGTTCTCTCCAATCTTAAATTAAAACAAATATAACTTACTTTGACTTTATTTAATGGTATTTATCCTAATATACAATTTAATTCTTTTTTTTCTTTGAAGAAAACATTTTATTTCATGTAAGTTTTATTTTTAATATTTTTTTATTCTCATGAAACAAGTTCCAACAAATGATACTTTTTAAAATTATATAGTTTTTTATCAAATCAAGAAAACTAATTGCATATAAGTAAATTTTTGAAGTTATATATTTTTTATAATTGAAATCCGAAAGAGTTTTGTGATTAAATAAAAAAAAGTAATAATTTTATTTATAATGGTAGATTAAAACAAAGGTAATCATACATGTTTAATATATTAAAACAGAAACCAAATTAATTTGAACTCTTATTAATTAGTTATTGTTTTAAGAATATATTAATTATTCATAGTGTTTTTATATTTTAAGCATAATTGTACTTTTGCCTCACTATTTTATCACTCTCACAAAAATAGTTATGTGTTTATAAAATTTAATTTTTTTGGTCCCAATCAACGATCATTTATTGTTTCAATTTTAAATATGAAGATAGAGTATCACTTAATGTCAAAATTCTGAAATGAAATCAAATAATATTTATAAAACCGGTTTATATGCAAAATCCGTTAAAGAATTTTAAATAAAGGTATCCCGTGCGTTACACTATTATATTAACAAAGTATAGTATTAACACTTGTTGATACTACTCACCTTTCACGTTTTCTAACCAAGAAACGATTTGATTGGTCAACAATCATGAGATAAATATTGATGATAAATGGCTCTGCTCTAAAAACATATTCGTTTGAGGTCCAAAAATCGATTTCAATTTAAAACTTTTTTGTTTGGTTTATATACTAAATGCTAATATAGCTGTTAAAAATGTTAAAAGATGAATTAACTATCATTTCAACTCTTCCTTCTTGTGTCAATATATACTTGATGAAAAGTTTATTATAACAAGAAAAGGCGATTTCCTCATGTTGCTGAAAATAGTTTTGTTGACAATGTTAGCAATTTTGGAGTAAGGGAAGTTGGAAATATAAATATTTTCTGCGAAGATTTCTCGAATAAACTAAACTTGATATCACCTACTAGTTCAAATGAAGATGGAGAAAGCCCACATAATAAGATGTTGTGTGAAGGGGAATTACCAGAGTGAATGATATGTTTTGGTCACAGTTCCTTACAGAATGACTAGTAGATATGATCACTAGCTACTTGACAGTTTTATTGATATTTGTGGTTTGAAAGGTTTCAGTTGAACTGAGATGTGTTTATTATGTAATCTTATCTACGAATAACTGCAATGGTTTTTCTTGGTCTAATGGGAATAGAAGAACAAATGGAATGGATCAATGGAAGGTAGTGGAAATGTGTTGTTGTTATGCATTTTGATTGCCACTCAAGTGTGAAGTGAACTTGTCCCTCCCTTTTGCAGTTTTCATAATGGACTCTCTTTTTCTAATTTAGGTTTTCCACTATGGAAAACATTCTCATTCTATTCATTGATTTGTCACCTTAATTGCGACCTGCCCCTAGTTGCCTTATGTTGGTTTGTCTTTGAGGGGGTGGATTTAGTCCCACATCGGTTAGATAGGAAGCTTGATCAGAGTTTATACAGAGGAGGCATTCATCACCTTACAAGCCGGTTTTGTAAGGATCAGTTAGGTCCCAAATTTCAACAATTTTCACTTAAGTATAGATCATTCTACTTTATGATTTTATCTTCCACTTAGGTTCACTCCCTTGATACGATGGAAACCAATGGTAGATCATAACAACAATTTTTTAATGGAAAATGTTAACAAATGCTCTAAAGACATTGTTTAAGCATCTAAAAGTAATAACTTTTGCATCGAAAATTGTACGGTTTTGACTTTAACAAGTGTTTGACTTATATTTTCAAGACATATTAACGGGCATGGATTAGTGAAGTTATTGGGCTTCAAAGGAGCAAAAGTGCCAAGAGCACTTGAAAATCATTTAGAAAATTGTGAAAAAAGGAACAAAGTTTAAACTTATCCTCAAGACCATAAACAATAGATGTTTGAGGCCTAAAAACATGGATTGTTGATTGCATACCTAAACTCTAGAGTTTTGTCTGCGAGTTTGAAATATAATTGATGTCAATGAAATTCTAAATTATATAAATATTTATTGAATAATAAGATGAATATTTATGAATTATACTTCACTTATGTATTTTATATTGTAGCACTTATATTTTAAGTTGAAGGTGCGTCTGGTATCCGACATGTGTCGATGTCCAACAAAGATGAATTTATATGTAGGTTGTTGACAGTAATGTGGCACTAATGTAGTTGCCTAGTTATAAGTACACCCTTTGTATTTGCACCTGTACTATACCCTACCCTTGTCCTACCCAATTTAAGACCTTCCAATAACAAGCATCTCTTTCACAACATCATCCAACCCAAAAACACAAACCTCCAAAGTCCAAACACAAACAATGTCCCAACTCAGATTCACTTCCACCATCCTCCTCTCTTTAACACTTCTCTTTCACACCTATCTCCCAATCTGCACTTCCCTCTTACCAACTACTGTTGACCTCAGTCTGTTGAAACACAGTGAAATGAATGATGCAGTAATCACAAAGAGGGTTTGTACCAAAACCATTGGAGAGTGTTTGACAGAACCTGAAATGATGATGATGGATTCAGAGAGCAATAGAAGAGTTTTGGCAATGCAGAAAAAGTACATAAGCTATGATACATTGAAGAGGGATATGGTTCCTTGTGATAGACCTGGTGCTTCCTATTATAATTGTCATAGAAGACAAGCTAATCCTTATAGTAGAGGTTGTGAGGTTATTACTGCATGTGCTAGAGGTGCTCAAATCAACACTTGACATTTTACTTCAAAATAATGGATCAAGGAAAGTTTCTTATTT
>Ga0209282_1000796_pt1 | contig 16060 bp, 8 predicted proteins | sample Mtrugardesep15_FD_187529 | JGI IMG/M metagenome (GOLD analysis project Ga0209282, IMG submission 187529) | Root nodule microbial communities of legume samples collected from California, USA - M. trunc garden sep15 (SPAdes) (version 2) | ecosystem: Host-associated > Plants > Roots > Nodule...
TTTGTTTTTTTTTTTTTTTTTTTTGTTTCCTATAAGGTGTTTGATAAATTGCCTCAATGAAATTTAACTCTGTTTTTGCAATCGTTTGTTTTTAGGAAAGAGGTGAATGGACTATCACTCCCGTTTTACATGATGCAACCGCTGTCGTGAGTTCTTCTCTTGAATTATGTTTTGATTTGTATTTAGGGCCTGTTTGAATTGGCTTATTTTTGAGCTTATGAAAATTTGCTTATGCAAATAAATAAGCTTTTATGTTATTCATATGTTCTCACTAACGAAAATTGTATCTTCATAGGCTGTTTTTATAAACTACCTTACAAGCTTATGAACAAATACATAACAGCGTATCTATTTTGCATAAGCTAAAAATAAGCCAATCCAAACTGACCCTTAGTAATCAGATATCATTGTAAGCGCTTATATATAAGCTATTAATTTCAATAAGAATTTGGGATTCAATTTTAGGCCCTGTTTGGATAAAAAAATTATTTGCAGCTTATAGCACAAACACTTATTATCATGATAAGCGTGTATGTATAAGCTATATCCATGGCAAAAGATAAAATTAAGTTAAATTGTTTTCATATACGCTATTAAACTGTTTTCATAAGCTATCATGGAGAACTTACGAAAATAAGCTAAAAACAATTTAAGTTTTCATAAGTTCTCCCAGACAGTCTCATAAGCTCTTGTTGGTTGCGTGTTGTTGAACTCAAATTCTATTAGTATGTAGTATTCTTTTTTGTGTTCTTTATTTGCTTGTTCATTTGGTTGAATAGGTTGGCTCAGGTGTTGGTGGAATGCTTAGTGCAGTTCATGGTTTGAATAATGGTAATTTACTTTTGTTTGGCTATGTATGATATACAGACAGCTTGAATTTAAATGTGATATATACTGTTTTGGTAGCTGATTTTGTTATAATATACATAGACAATAACGTGTCGTGATATTATCTTCATAATTTACGTTATAATAAATTTGGGCTATATTAGTTGTAGTAAAAGCAAATGTTTTTTTTGTTTTCTTTCAAATGTTGCATCATGTTATTTATTGATAGTGGAACTCAAATACTCTTTACTTTGTTAATGGATTAAAGTTGAATCCAAATACCTACTTTGTTTAAATATTGCTCTTTAATATTTGTTTGTAGGGTTACCATATCTTCAAAATCGTCTAAAAGGACCGAAGTGGCTGCCTTTTGTGGTTGGGGTATGTAGAACTTTAATGGCTTGAGTCTTTGCATATTACAGTTATATAGCTTTGTGATTTGTTGTTGCTGATGTCTGTATCATAGTAAATCGTTTCATCGTCTTCATGCTTTTATATGTTGAGCAAATTAGATGCATTGATGTAATGTAACATAGAGCTTGGTTGTACTTTATAGCTGACTTTCTTCTTTTCTAATTTTTCCATATAGATCCCTCCATTGTTGATATTTGCAGGAGCTAGTGCTGCATTTGGAGGTAATTCTATTTACACGCCTATTTATTATACGTTTATGGGCCTTCAATTTTTAGGGTGCACACAACTAAATGTTTGACAACTATTGATGGTAGTTATAGGGTTGCTTCATGAAATCATAGGCTGTCCCCCCCTTTTTGGAATCATGTTCTAGAATGGTGGCCATAGTTGTATGGTGTGGCAGATTTTTAACAAAACTAATTAGACGCCGTTGTGGTGGCGACCTTTACAGTTACACCGCAGCTGCCGACCTATTATGGCTGAAATATCTGTGGCAGGTATGGTGGTCGTGGATGACATGGCTGAAATGGCAGTTAAGTCACCTTAAAGAATGAGAAAAGACGTAAATCATTGAGCTATTTTAAACCCTAATTACCAGTCAAGCCCATTATGATTCATAAAATCCTAATAACCAGGTCAAGTCCTAACTGTGCACATCCATACTGAGACTCTGACATCTTTTGCGGACTACTCTAATTCACATGTCTTCATTGATTCCCTTTTCTTCTCTACTCATCCATCTCTTGATCTTGATGGCTATGTTTGACAAAATGTAATGCATAGTGGATAAGCTTAGCTTATAGAAAATGAATTTAAAACCGAATAATTAGCTCGCTGATAGCAGATAAGGTAGCAAATTGAATTTGAAGTATTTGATAAAATAGCAGTTGAACAAACCGATAAGTATAAAATGAAATTACTTCAATCAAATATTGAGGGTTAAAACGAGAAAAAAATGATACGCTGTAAACTATATACGCTTGAACGGTACATGAAGTCATCTCTCAAAATTGCTATAAGTTAGTGAAAAACACCTCTAGTTCGCGAGAGAAAGACTGTTTTCAAACAACTCAACTTTAATTATGAGCTTATATGCTTTAAGCATCAACTATAAGCTACTTGTCTATTTTATTTTATATTCTATATATCTCTGTCATTTTGATTGCATCTTATTTGTTCAGTGGTGCTAGGGCTGCTAATAGTGATACTTTAGGTGCATGAAATTCAATGTTTCTAGATTATTGTTGGCATTAGCATATAGTTATATTTGTTTGTATTATTCTGTTTTTTTGGTATGCTTTGTGTGTGCGTTTACTATTAGTTGCTAGTCCGCATGCTTTGGTCATAGTGTGTCATATGCCACATTGCTATGCTTGATTTTATGTTTGGTGTAATTAACTGCCTTAATGACATTGGCTTGAATCCATGTTGTCAAACTTAAGAGGCTACTTGGTGCACAAGGGTAGGATTAGGAAGTCACGTAAAGTGTGCGATGGAGAGGGATTGTAACTTAGATCTTATGATATTTTCTAAAATGAAAGACCATATTGAAACAATTTTATATGTAGATATTAAGTAATACAAATTTGCAAAATAACTAAAAAATTACAACTGCTGCTCAATAAAAAAAATTGAAAATGCAAAAGGTCACACAACACATGACTGAAGTTAATGTCACAACTCATAATCTAATGTGCGGATTTATAAGTTTATAAATAAATAATAGAAAAGACACAAGTTTTAATTTTAAAAACTAAAGACATGTTTTTATTCTTACACCTACCATCAGCACGTTGTAAAATGTAGTTTGGAGAGGAAACAACATCTACAGATGAGTTGGAGGAGAGAAGAGTGTTTGACAAAATCTTGAAACAAAATAGCAAGAAACTACATCCAATCATCAGCCACAATCAACTTTGAAGGAGAGAGTTCAATCATAACTATCAGCCACTAACAATTTCAAACAGCCACCTTGAGAGGTAGGCCACAGGTAACAGCAAGACCACCATAGATCATGGACAAAGCCAGGCCACAGGTGAAACCTCATAATTGAGAGGTAGAGGTGATGTAGATGGAGGTCAATATGACATCAGGGTTCAGGTTGGCTTAGGTTTTTTCCTCTAAATTTGTTAGATGTGCCACATAAATGGTGTCCCACTAGAACATTTTAGAGGGTGATTATCATCACTTCTACATTCTTGCCAGCAATCGTACTGTTAGCAATAGGACTCATAAGGGCAGAAGTTACAGAATATTAGTAGATTGTTTATTTAATATATTATAAATTAGTAACGGTTACATGTGCAGTAACTGCTATCTGCAGTAAAGGTTATCTGCAGAACTTCTATGTAACTGCTATAGGGAATTAGTATTATAAATAAAGATGCAGAGGAAAAGAAGGGCATTCAGGGATTGGGATAAAGGATTGGTAGGGAGAGACCAAGCTCTTGAATATTTGGAGGGGAGAGAATCAAGACTCTTGAATTTTTAGGGATTTTATTGTAATCTTACTATTAGTTTATATTTTGATATCAGTTCCTATCACGTACACTTATTTTACCAATGCAAGTCAATAGGTTTCTTCATGATTCTCTAAAAAAAAAAAAAAACGGTTTCTTCATGATATTTTTCATATCAAAACTTGGCAACCTTCCTTGACTTTAACATGTGTTCCTTGCCTAGTGTTTTATGTTTTATTGCAATCAGTTTTTACAAATAAAATCTGCAATGATGCTAATTGTATTTGCTGAATGTTTGAATGGATTATTTGCTATTTGATAAATTTGACCTTTGAAGCATGCGATGAAGTTGGAACTGCAAGCACTTAACTTTCCCAATTTGATTTTTTTAAAACGTATTGGGAATTAGTTTTTCTCTTCATCTGTTTCCTTATAATTTACAAGATGGTTGCCTGGTTAATGGTGTTAAACTATTATGTAATGCTATCTTTGATGTTATATTAAAGTATCTTAAGTTGTTTTCTAGGGTCAATTTATAATTTTAGAGTATCTCTTAGGATTAATTTTTTATTTTTTTATTATTGCGATTTGTTCTTGATTTTTTAATTTATGATTGAGTCTATCTATCCCTATAAGTATTTAGTCTTTTGTATCAAGCTACAAATATAGAAAATATTCGAGTTTTCTTATTATTTTCTCCCCCTTTTATAAAAAATCCCACAACTTCAACATGCTCTGTAGGATTTTGGATAAAAGGCGAGAAAATAATTAGACCTTTGAATATTATTGATGATGACTTGATTGATAGTAGCTTGATACAAAAGGCTAAACCCTAATCCCTATCTATAGGGATAAATAGACTTAACCCTAAATAGAAAAATCAAGAACAAATCATAATTATTATAGAATCTATTCCTAAGAGATAATATAAGATACTAACTGATCCTAGGAAATAACTTATGATAATATAATATCAAAGATATTTTCTTATATTCTAACAAAATAAATTTCTTCTGCAAATTTGTAGTTATTGACACCAAAGTTGTTCTATTCTTGAAAGATGGGTTTAAATAAGGGTATATAATCTTTCTTTTCTCATAAAAGACTGAAATATAAGTTATGTTAGCTCAAGTGAGTTTGAAAAATGATTTTTGTTTAAAAATCAATATAAGAAGTAGAGATTTCAATTTATGCCCAAGCATTGTGGTTGCAATCCTTTTTTATCAGAATGTGACTCATGGTTCAAGGAGGTTCATGCCACACCAATACTTGATTCGAATGGAACTTTGAAGTTGTGTGTATATGATGGAATGATCTGCTGCTAATAGCACCATTATTTTGGGGCATCTTTTTACACTGCTATTGATTACCTGGTTTAAACTGAATATCTACATTAGAAGGTTTACTTGGTTTGTGTTGTGTTTTAGTTTCCTCGGGCAAATAAGACTTAAAGGTGTCTTGTAGCTTGCTGACGATACTACAAGCTTTAAATATCCAATAGTAATATGGTTGCATGTGAAATTTTCAGGTTATGTACTTCCAAAGTTCGCTCAACTCACAGTGACATCCTATTATGCCTCCTCAAGTGCATCACATTATGGAATCTCACTTCTCACCCGGCATATTGAAGAGAATTACAATTCCAATCCACCGCATCTGAAGAGGCTCTGATGATTCCTTCTATGTGTCATTCGTTACAAGCATGGCACATTACGGTTTTGGCAATTTTGTTTATGTTATTATTTGATAGATATGCGTGCCTGCAGAAATACCGTCTTGTGGATGGTTAGAATTTCTGAGGTTTATATGTTTTTTTTATTACTCCATCTTGAAATGATTATAATGTAAATAATGATTTTGTAATGTACTTTGAATCTGCTATAACCTCCTTTTCAATAGTATGGTGCTCTGTTTTTGGGGAGCAGGCGTTAAGTGTGAATAAATCTTTTTAACAGTTATTTTATCCAAACCAATAATGTTAATTTACAAATAGTGTTTTAAGAATATGATATAGCACCACAAGAGATTTTAGTTTATATTCGTGTATATTATGTCTACAAGCATGTACACATTTTATTAAGTATGTATCTGATGGGGCTATTTTGTTTGATAGAAAGAGGAAAAGGGAAAAACACACCTCCCGAAAATAGGTGCATCAACAAATATACAATAGAAGATCCGAGTGTACTTAAAGTTTCTCTCTTCTCAAAACTATCAATGATCAATTAGTCTCATGAGTGGTTTGTTAATTTCCTGAGAACAAAATTAACGCATCAATCCAGAATGGTAGAGACGAGACCAAATGTACAAAAACCAATTCAATGAACAAAGAGAACCAAGAGAGACCACAATGAAATTAATATGCATCCTTGTGTTTCAGGTATATTATATGTTACTTCCATGATGGAAAGAAAAAAAATTTGGGATCACATAATGCCCTATTTTCTGCTAAAAGAAAATTGTCGGAAGTTTCACAGTATCAAACTGTAGGGGAGGTTAGTGCTGAGTCAAAAAACAGTGGAGGTATGACTTACACATTTCCACATACCTCGACGGAGGTGAGTGTAATTTTCCCAAAAGAAAATATGGTTAAATGCTTAATCATGATAATAAGTTTTAAAAATCAAATTGACGTGAAAGCATCTGGTGTCTCATTTACGACATAAAAATGTGTCAATTATGATCAAAGATTAATCTTATAACGCGATCTCTACGAGCTGCGTTGGGTTTCATAATAGCGTTTCCACAAATCAAAACATATATTTAGTATCCAGTATCATCACTTACATGTTGTTGTAGGAGGTTACTTATACTAAAGATTGCACCAAGTTCTATATGTTTAAGTACGAAATTATTTTGTTATGGACTTTCAACAAAAGTTGTACTTTGTTGGTACGAGTGATACCAATTAATTCTTGCAAGTTATTTGTATTGTATACTTCCTCCGTCCCTATATGTAAGCATCCTTTGTCTCTAATAAAAATGTGCTTACATATAGGGACGGAGGGAGTATCTACATGCTCGTGCTGAATCTTTTTGTTTTTGACGCATATTCGATTTGTTCATTTATCTGTTTACTCAATATTTGATAGTGTCTAATATAAGCGGTTTAAAACGATAATTCAACCAAACTCTTGCAAGTTATTATAACGTTTATTATAAGTATTATCACTTTTATATTTATTCTATACACTTCGTTATTTTTTAATAATTTTTTTTTCTATGTTTAAATAATCTTTAAAATTAAAATAGGCAATCAAAGAACAATTAGGTTAGATGACATATACGAATTTTGTTGCTTTACTAAGGTTTTGGGCTCAAATTCAACCAAGAACATGTTGCAATGTTTTTTTTTTGAAGAAGCAGAACATGTTGCAATGTGAAAAACTTTTAGGGAGAGTTTATCACCTAAGGAGTCTTGCAATGCATGAGAATTTAATTTGACAACGGTTGCTCAACTTCTAAAAGAAATCAATCAGAAACTATGTCTGATGTAAAAAACAACGGTTGAGTCGCAACTTTCGATAGATTTTTACGATCGGAGTTACAATCCGATAAATCCGAAAGACTTTTAAGCAATATGAAGGGCCTATAAAGCAATTATGAAAAGCCAATACCAAGCCCATTTTTCTCCCCAATTCTACATTAACCCAAATCATGGCCATGATATGAGGTAACAATGGGTACAATATTTTGCTACTTAGAATAGCGAGCAAGTGGTAACAAGCAACAACAAAAGAGAAAATAAAGTCAGCAAATGATGTAAAAATTTAAAAAGAGAAAATAATTGAAATTTAATAGAAGAATTATTGAACTAGTTCAAAATTTCTAATAATTATCGTCATGCTAGTTGAGTTTAATAAACTATTATTGAGAATTCCACATTTATTAGGACTCTTTAGATCACCATAATGTTGATCACCATAATATTTAATGAAGACGCTTGGAATGGTGAGTGATATTAAATATATCCACAATTTGTTTTGGTTAAAAACAGTGAATGTTTGTATTGTTAAAGGATGATGATGCTTGTAAACAAAAAAAAAAAGGATGGTGGGATTTTATAAATAACATGCATTTATTCATAAAATTTTATTGTCAATTTTGTGAATAATACTTCCTCCATCCCAAATTATATGTTGTTTTATAATACCAATAAAATATTAATGTTTTTTTTTATTATATCCTTAATTATTTATTACTCTCTCTTCTTTTAATTCTTTCATTTATATTTCCCATATAATTTAAGGTTATCCTAACTTGTGCCCTTAGGGCACATGTTAAGAATTCCATTAATAACAAATATTTATTATGAAAAATTAATTCGTAATTTCTTGAGAAATAAATAGACACAATTTCCAACACATAATTTCTATTTTGGGTATCTTAACATGTGCCCTTAGGGCACAAGTTATCATTTTCCTATAATTTATTAAAAACAATTTTGTAAAACAACTTATAATATCTCTTTCCCACACAAAATTAATTATATTTCTTAATACGTGTGAAATGTCCAAAACTTCATATAATCTAGGATGGAGGGAGTAAATTAACACAATTTCTAATACATAATTTCTATTTTTAATATATTAATATGTGTCCTAAGGAGATGCGGAGTAAGCTAGTATTTTATTTGTTAAAATTATGTGGGTAGATAACACAAAAAAATTAAGTTGGTAGTGGGGTTCGAATCATTGACCTCTTCATTACTCAACATCTTAACTTACTCCACCCACTAAAATATCTCTATTTATCTCACTACCTCCCTCATTTCCTTACTCCGATGTTTAATTATTAGTCTTGATGCGATGTTTCTTTGATTCAAATTGAGAAATCAATTTGAACCACAAATGCCTGGTGATGCAGAAGAATCTTGACTTAATTAAACATATATTAATAATTGAGAAAGCGATTTTAAAGTCTCTCTTTACTCTTTATCTCAAAAATTGTCGGCTAGAAGTACTTCCTATAACACTCGCTCCAAGGATGAACCCAAGGGTGGTTGAAAATCAACATTTTCCTTTAGAGCAGTTTCTTTTCTTTACTTTTGCTTTCTCTTTTGTGCTTGCTTTTGACATTTTTTTAGGGTTTTGGTTTAGCCTCCTTCCTATATATTTATGAGTGGGTAGTAGAGGATTAAGGTTTCTTTGGCATGCCAACTCAGTTGAGATTTCACCTTGATATTTAACCACACTCTTAGATCTTACAAAAAAATCAATTTGGATTCAATTGATCACTTAAGTGTCAACATAATATATATATATATATATATATATATATATATATATATATATATATATGAAAGCATGAGTATTACAATCACTTTGATTTTGTTAAATTTATAGATATTTTATCGTTTTATACTATTATCTAGGATGATGTGAGTTTGATCACAAATTTATCATGTTTTAGTTTTAAGTGACATTAAACTGGTGTTATTTTTGATGCGTTCTGTCAATTTGAATGAATATATTTTTTAGTAAAAAAAAATGCAATTTTGTTTGAGATAATAAATATTAGTGTTTTTGAAGATGTGTAAACAATTATATTTGTGTTCTCCATACTATATTTGTCTCTTATTTTGTATGTGTTACCATTGGATCATTTGTGTGCTATTTTTCTAACAATGGTGTGCCTAAGTTGGTATTTAAAGCTATAAATTCGTCACTGTCATGATTAAAACCGGTAAAGACCAAACATGGAAAGTCACCATATGGAATTTAAACAAAGCCAATTAAAAATTCCGTTATTAGTTTCTGTCCATGATAGATGGGAAGATGCAACATAAATAGCAAAACAAGATATTTGAGGAATTAAATTGAAAACAATGTGGGGCACAATATTTTAATTGAAGGAGCTTGGTAGCTGAAAATTAAACAACGTATGCTCCATTTTTACATGCACCTAGCTAACTTGCTAGATCCAATGGAATAATAATTGTAGACAATAGTATCAATATTCTTTTGACGCCAAATACATAATTTCCTTGTTGAGTTGCCATAATGAGAAGAGGACTCTTCCCACTTGATGGTGGAAGGTTGTACATGAATCCCTTTAATTTCAACTTGCATTGTTGGCTAGCTTAAACTACCCTATGACAAGTGTACAGAAGAGTGTTGAACATAGAATTGATTTCTTTAGGTGGGTATCACATGTAGTTCTGGTTCAATAGACCAATTATATTTGATAGCGTTGTGTGTGGGTGTGCCTACTCATCTATGTGAAAGATCAACTGAACCCCCCCTGTCATTGACCCCCTGCACCTGTGGTCCTATATCATGTACATTTTTTTTCATATCCGTAAATAGGTAAAAAAAGTTTAGCAACTCCTAGGACTCAGTGGCAGTGATACTTACTGTTTTTAACTTGCATATTGAGTTCAAACCCTAGTAACAGTTAATTTGTTACACACACATATATATATGATTGATAATTGAGTCACTTAAATCATTTAATGATTGAAATTGAAGACCATCAATAAATTTATTAGTTCACCTGTCAACATGTTCAATCAATTTTGATGAATTTGAACCACAAAAGAGTGTTCAATAATAGTCACAAACAAATTTATGAAAATATACCTCAATTGAACATGTTCTAAACAACATGCTAACTCAACAATTGCGACATTGGTAGATCACCAATAATTTAGATTCAGTCACCTTCTGCATTCAGTCACACAATCACATATAAGTGAATGAGTGACTGCATGCAGTCTTGTGACTGCATAAAACCTCGATCCAATGATGAAGTTATAACCGGCGTGATTGGTGACCATCAATCAATTTTAAGGGTAAGTCAATAATCTTATAAATATATGAGATAGAAATAATAGCAAAAAGATATTTTTAAAATCATTTAGGATCCAACAAAAATATAATGGTATATATATATATAAACAAGTTGTTACTCCTGCCACTATCACTACACCACATAGGATGGATAGAAACAAAGGTAGAGGATTTTGGGGCTTATGGGCAGGTTTTGGCATAATAAGAAAACTTACTGTAGAAACTGTCATCCTCGTTTTCAAACTTTATTGAGGTGTGGGCCGATGTTCCTTAAATTCCACTGTTCTATCCCTCTCTACATCTACAAAGTAATTGAAGTGGTCCTTTTTAGTCATAATAATAATGTGTTTGTGTGTGTCTTCATTATGGACTATGCTCCCTTCTCATCACATGCACTTTATATGTTGCATTTACTTGTGGGGTCTTGGATAGTTGGACTGATGTTAACACTACGGCAGTATTGTGGCATTGTCTTTATTCATGGCTGCCTTATATTAGTTTAGTTTTGGTGGGGCTTTCTAATCAGTTCTCTAACACATTTTTTTTGTTTGTTTAGTTCTCTTTTTTCAAAGATAATAACGGCAAAACTATAGACAAACAAACTCTATAAATAACAAGGAATATTCAGTCCATGAAATCTATGTGGTATTTTACACAAAACTAATATTATTTGTTTTATATATATATGCATAAAGGAAAAATATTTAATTATATATTGTCGATGTAAAGATTTTTAACACACACTATCAATCGACTAAATCATTGGATCACAAAAGAACGTTTATTGATTTTAATCATAATCAGTAACAGATCTAAGGAGAGACATAATTAGATCTTGACCCTTCCCTAAACCTTCTCTTAAGCTAACATTATCTTATACTAGCTTCAGAGTTTTCACGCCTTTTTTATCACACTAATGAATGTAAATTATAAACGGCATTTTTTTAATGAAATTTTGGTTTTGATTTATAGGTATAAATGTTCGTGACTTTTGTAACCAATACAAAAAAATATTTGTGATTTTCAAATTGTAATAGACCATGTTTATATTTTTCAATTACACTAATAATATAGCAAATGTAATATAAATACTTATTTTTTTTTAATAATAAATACTTATCTTTTTTAATGACATAACAATATAACAATATTATAGAAAAATTTGTTTAAAGTTACAATTGGAAGAGTGAAATAGTCAGTCCAAAAGTCCATATTTTTATATATAGTATAAATATTTACACCTATATAATTTATTAGGTTAATTAAACAAATGATCCCTATAAATATTCATAATTTCGGTTTTAATCAGAAAAGACCACATATTTTAGTCTATGTAACATTTTCCTTTAACGTTTAAAAAAAATCACATACTCATCACTTACACGACCATTTAATATTGAGGCGATTATCCAAAAAGTGCTTATGACACCAAACCTAATTACTTATATACATTTTCTTCTTATTGTTTTCCAATTTAGTAAATATTTCTTCAACAACGACATTATAAATCAATTAATCTATCAAATTTGTTTCAAATTAATTCTAAATAATATAATAAACCCTAGTTTTGAGAGCGATGAATTTGGACATAAAAATTTAGCAATAAACATCAACATAACCATTTTTAACCGAATTTGTTGGAAAAAAGGTAATGTCAAGAGACTGAGCACATTCTTGTCATAAGAGGATCTGGACCTATACTTCATCTTTGTAAAATGGTTATGTTAAGAGACTCCATGTCTCTTAACACATGGGTTGACTGGTATTATTTACTTTGTTTTTACCCTGCACATTTACACAAACTTTTAGTAGACAATTTGTTACTTTCCATTTTTCATTAGTTTGTCAACATTTAAACCTAAATGGACGAAATTGCATCTAAACTAATGTTGTTCTAACAATCTCTCACTTTTTATCGAAGACAAATAACTTGAAATTTGATGAATATAATTTGGTCCTTAACTTTGTCAGAAGAAGAATCCTGCAATGTAACTGTGAGTAAAAGATCCCTACACTCCTCTACCAACTTTTCCTCCCACACCCACAACCGCCGGTGCCACTGCCACGCCTCCCCCACCAACCTCCAAACCCATCATGAACATGTTCCTAACTGTGACCACTTTATTGACAGATAAGTCATAAAGCCGCCTAAAGCGATCACACAACGGAACATTACCACACCAACAATCACGCTAAAAATCAGTATCAACTCCATCACCCACCTGACGCCTAATACACGACACAAACCACCCCTCCCCACCCTCGCCTATCCCATCTCTAATCCTCACTATCTCTCGCCACCAAGAAGAACAACTTCGGCCCCCATCCGCCAAACCTCCGTCCTCCACTCCATACTTAGCCACCAACACCTTCCGCTACAACCCATCTCTCTCTACTAGCAGCCTCCAACACCATTTCCCCAACAAAGCAGTGTTGAAATCCCTCAACCTCCAAACACCCATCCCACCGTACTCCTTCCTCATACATATCGAATTCCAACCTATCCAAGATATTTTTCGTTTGTCCTCACTCCGCACCCAAAAAAATTTTATTTAACAAAGATTCAATGGAAGAGATTATACCCGACAAAGCTTTGAAAAAGGAAAGTGCATAGACATGAAATGCACTTAAGATGGATTTGAGAAGAATCAACCAGCCACCAAAAGAAAGGTATCGACTATGCCAACCAGACAATCTAGTTTTAATTCGATTAACAACAGGCTCCCAAAATAATAACCGACACGGATTGCCACCAATCGGAAGACCCAAATAGAGAAACGGGATTTTACCCACTTTGCAACCTAACACAGAAGTCGCATCAGACAACCAAGAAGCATTGATATTGACCCCAACCAGAGAGCTTTTATGGAAATTAACTTTCACGCGTGACATAGCCTCAAACAAAAGAAAACCAGCCCTCATAGCACGAACATTAGCCCAACACTTATCACCAATTAATAAAGTATCATCAGCAAACTGTAAATGAGACAACACCACTGAATTTGCGCCACCTACCCTGTACCCTGTGAAGGTTTCTGTTTCAACCAAAGCTTTCATCAAAATATTCAAGCCTTCTGCTGCTAATAAAAACAAGAACAGAGACAGAGGGTCACCCTGACGAAGACCCCGCTCAAGATGGAACTCATTAGTAGGGCTGCCAATCACTAACATTGATGCAGTAGTAGTACTGACACACTCTTTGATTCATTTTCTCCATAAAGTAGGAAAAGACATACAACCCATAACCTCATCAAGATACCCCCATTCGACAGAGTCATAAGCCTTTTCAAAATCCACTTTAAACATCAGAAGTTCTTTCTTCGATTTACGGGCCTCATCAACCACTTCATTTGCTATCAGAATACCGTCAATAATTTGTCTATTCTTTACAAAAGCAGATTGAACATCTGACACAACACTGTCGATAACCTGCCTCAGTTTGTTTGCTAAAACTTTTGCCAAAATTTTATAAAGACTTCCCACCAAAGAAATGGGTTGAAAATCATTCAATAACTGAGGACTATCGATTTTATGAATAAGGGCAATGAATGTAAAATTTATACCTTTCGACAATTTCCTTTCCTATGAAACTCTGAAATAAACATGTATTATTATAGATCATATCAAAATTATGACAATACTTTTTAAATGATTAACAAAAATCCTAAGTATGGTTAGACGTTCCTTTTTCATTCTTCACACAAGAGAGAGCAACTAATCTCTAAAGAGCATGGCTTATCTTTTGATTTGCAATCAAATTTTCCTTTGGATGTTAAGCATCAGGATTCATGTTTTCTTTAGGATGTTAAGCCTAAATAGAACAAGTTATGATCTTTTAGGATGTTAAACCTGTAAGAACAAGGGGGAATTGCAAGTATACATCAGAATAATGATACATTCATCAACATTACTGATGACATTCTTTACTTTGAAGAGAAAGACTAAAGATATAGCACAATGAACTAATGATACAAACTTAAAGCGAACATCCAAACATACAAAACAAGCAGGCTAACTATTATACCTGTACCATGACTAAGAACATATATTATGACTAAGAACATGTACTAATAACATCCAAATGGACGAACGAATGAGCTAGCTACATACTCCTATACTATGCAACCTATTAAATTTTCTCTCCCTTTGTTATCAACAAGAAGGGTGAGACTAACTAATGGGAAGTAATGATAAACCCGTTTTGCAGTATCAAAAGTAAGTATTTTAGTTTATTGTATCCACATGGACTCATGCAATATCATTGTCTTTCAACAATTATTCTAGTTTTAAGTTTGAAAAAAGGGTTGTTTTTCTATGAAAAGATCTAAGCATTAAATTGGGAACAATAACAAAGAGATAAAATTTTCCTTAAAAAAAAAAAGGAGATAATATTTAAGTTTCGTGAACTAATCCTCTAAAGTATTTCTTGATCGATTATATGCTCCTAATGTCTCAATTACGACTTCACTTATCGCTCTTCCTACATCTCGATGTCTCGTAGATAATAGAAGATTTATTTTATCCTATAACTTCTAATGTCTTTCTCAGTTAGATGATAAACTTGCATTGCATTTTGATCGGTGTCTCTCAATTAGAATCTACAAATAAATCTATTCCATGTTCCTTAAGTTAAAAATCTATGTCTAGCACTTTCTAAATTAAAAGATCAATTTCGGAGTGGATGTTGGAAAAGAATTAAATACAGAAATAGAAACATTGATATAGGGAAACAAAACTTATATATAACTCTCCCTTAAAAAAAACACTTATATATAACCATACATATCAAGTATTTACAATTTTACATCATAATCATAGAAAATTATACCTAATTCCAACAATAGAGAAAATCTAGCTAAGCAAAGCCTTGTAATACATATAATCAAGAAGAGATGAAAGAGTTGTGATGTTTACAAAAAAAAAAATATAAAATATACATGTTGTATATATGAAACATCAATTTTGTTTTGAAAAATTTATTTTTGGTGAAGGCCGGAGAACATTGAACCTTGGATGCCTTGAATATTTTTTTAGACAAAAAGATGAATGCCTTGAAGTTGCATCATTATATATAACTCCCTCCATCATGTTTACAAGTACATGTTCCTTCAAAAAAAAAAATGTTTACAAGTACATGTCTAGTTAGTTGAGCCATTCTGTAAGGTCAAGGTCATTTTTTCACATGTACTTTGTTGTTGGGTGGAAAATAATGGACAAATACGAGTCCTTGTCCTCCTACTAAAGTTTGTCAATAGGGCTCTAACTTTTTAAAATGAATAGTTCACAAATAAAAACAATAAATTGTTAATTAAGTAAATGATGTTTATAAATATTTAAATTTTGTTTTTGTCTCTAAAAAAAGAATCACACTTTTAGTCATATGTTGTAAAATTGAGCTTTGCTATTTGTAGCGAAACAAAATTCACGAATTGCTCACGAATACACTAACACCGTTGGATATCTTTTTGTTACAACACATGACCGGTTGACACAATAAATGGGTAGGTGAGTAAAAATTTGGCTTCACTACAATACATGTCGGGTTGTTATCGCGCTACCGCTTTTCGC
>Ga0209282_1000797_pt1 | contig 16059 bp, 18 predicted proteins | sample Mtrugardesep15_FD_187529 | JGI IMG/M metagenome (GOLD analysis project Ga0209282, IMG submission 187529) | Root nodule microbial communities of legume samples collected from California, USA - M. trunc garden sep15 (SPAdes) (version 2) | ecosystem: Host-associated > Plants > Roots > Nodule...
AAAGAAACTAGAAAGAAGATAAATACTAAAACGAAAAAAATATATAAAAAAAAAGACAAGGTATTTTAAAGTTTAATTAATAAAGATTTTTATAAACAAAATTAAAGTTAATTAAAACTTAAATAAAAAGATGGAAATAAAGATTAAAAAAAAATAAAAAAAATAAAAGAGAGAAGAGGGCCTGATTCGAAAAAATAATGAGATATTTTAAAATACCTCTCTGTCGAAATTTCGCTCGAAAAACCAGAGATTATTTGGATCAAATGACGCGTGTCTGTGATGTCTTAGGTCAAAAACTGAGGTATGACAGAGGCGTTTAACATGTACCGACGTCTAATATCAATATACATAATAATTACATTGAAGTATACAATATTTTTCAAATTTTATCGATGACGTCCGACATCAATAAATATAATTATATTAAAGTATACCATATTTTTTAAATTTTATCGAAGTCGACATGGCAGTATATGTGTTCATTTGGATGCATCATTTAACTTGTGACAAACATAAAGTGGCTATATGGAGGCTTAACATTCTTTTTTCTTTTTTTGTTTGGCCAAGGAGGCTTACATTCTTTGCGTGGCAACATATGGATCACACAAAATCCGACGTTACAGATAATTCAGCAATAATCACTTCACATCCCAATTTTCCTCTTCATTCACTCACTCACACTGTACACACACTCCATAACCACAAGGTACGACAATGTTGCCTATATCTTTGGTTCCACAAAAACAAAGCCAAACCAAACATTAACGTTACATGTTTTTATTGTTTAAGACCAAAATTAAGAATAGTTTCAGAAAGTATATTAATTAATTCTTTTTGTTTAAAATATGATTTTGCTGACTCAACAAATATCAAAACCACTTTTCATCATTTCATATAAATCAAACCCTTCACTCAATAACCATGTGCAACTTCATCAAGGTTTCAATTTCCTTTCACAATTGCCCATTATGCCCCTTTCCATTGGAAGGCCTTTCAGGAGGAAGCCTTTGAACAAATGTGTCTCTGAATCAGGACAGTCTCCATTGCCAACTGACCCAGATAAGGTTTTCTTTTGTTCTTGCTTTTACTGTTGATTTCTCTTTAGCATTTATATACTTTTGATCGAAGTTGTATCGTGTTCTGTGTCTGTGTCTGACACAACACCAACATATGTGATTACCTTGAATTTTGTCATTTTCTTAAGCTACTAGTGGTGTTCATGTGTCTGTGTCTGTAGCAATTAGCCGGTCTGCCCATCAGGCCGCATGGCTCATTGGGCCAAGCTCAATTTTTGTAGCCAATGTAGCAATCGGGTCGGTCCTATCCAGCCCATTTATACGTGTTGGCCCATTGGTCCGGGCAGGTCTAGACCAGCTCATATGATAGCTCTATTTGGGCCAGTGGTTCATAGGTCGATTTTGTTGAAGATTTGATTGATGGGTCATTGTTTATGATATAAAGTTTGAAATTTTTGGTGTGTTGGTGTGTGCAGAAAGATGAGAAAGTGGGAGAAGCAAGTGATGGTGTGGTGGAAGTGCAGGGTGAGAATCCTGATCTTCAGACACTTTTTAGAAGGTTTTGGAAAGTGGCAGCACCTTATTGGAGTTCTGATGATAAGGTTCAAGCAAGATTGCAGCTTGCTGGTGTTTTTGCTCTCACGTTGGCTACTACTGGAATCAGTGTTGGTTTCAGTTTTCTGGGGAGAGATTTCTATAATGCACTTGCCAGTAAGTTTATGTTGTACTTGTGGACATTGTTGCTTTGTGTTATCTTTCATGAAAATGTTAATACACTCTTAAATTATACACACTCTTCAATACATTTTATTATTACTATTAGTATAACTGTCTTGGACCACACCACCCGACTCAAGTTCTAGGAATACTTTCGATTATAAGGATCCATTATACCTTGATCCACTCGCACTCCCCACCAAGCTGATACCACCAATTGTTGGAGAGTTTGTCAGAACGCCAAGAGCGACAATGAAATAATGATCAGACACCTAAGAAACCTTGAAACCACATTTCCACCCAAAACCATGAGGAGTATATGAACCACCTCTCTTATGTATCCTTCATTTATCTCATTTCTAGTCAATGTGAGATTAATCATTCAAACTTAAATTTCAACACTGTCCCAACATGTAGCTCAAGTGGTTGAGCTCAGACACCCCAAATAGATTAAGAATGAGGTATAGAGTTCAAACCCTGACTGCTAACAACTAGCACTTTCCTATTAAAAATAGTATAATTGTTTAGAGAATGAACTAACTATAGAAAGTGTGTTAAAGAGTGTTTAAAATAGTTTGGTGCTAGCATTCCTCTATCTCCAATTTATTATCTCTTTGGGCTTTACATAGTTTGCTTCTATATGAGATTTTCTGCTTTTTTTGTTTTGTTTTTGTTTAATAAGTTATTTAACTCTAGTATGAAGCGGAAACAATCAACTAAACATTTTTAAGTTTGTTAATGCAAGACAAGGATCAAGAGCAATTTACAAAGCAGCTACTTTACTACTTGGGTGGCTTTGCTGGAGGAATCCCGGTGAGCACATTGCTGCACTTTCTTAGGTATAGCTCTGCTAGACTTTTCTTTAGTTCTTAGAGTGATGAACGTTATCATCTGATGCAGTATAATTGGACTTAGACATCATAGTTTTTTGGGGCTATATATGACTTTAATAGTCACACCTTTTCTTGTTTTGGGACTTCATCTGTCATCTAATGACTTAGACATCATAATTTTTTTCAGGGAAACTTAGGCATCATAATTATTCTTCCTCCTTTGGTCTTTACGGAAGTATTTCGATTTCTCAACCGTGTCTGCATTTCTTCCAAATCTGTAATTGATCTTGGAATAGACATTATTTTTGGATAGGAAAATGTTAGTAAATTAGTTATGTTAGTATTTTCACTTTGCTAGGGTTTGAACCCTGGTCAATAACTCCTTCTAACACTGAGTACATGAATATTTTAGTCCAGGTATAAATAAAAGTAATGCAAGGGATGTATGTAACTATTGTTCATTAACAATCTTAATAAAGTTCTTAATTGATAGCTTAGTTGTTTTTGGAGAAGCTATCAACAAGTATACGTAGGTTTGTGAAACAATTACGCTGATGTTCTGTGTCTTTTTCCTTTTTCTAAACTTTTCTAGAATGACTGTATACAAGCTCTATGAATGCCTCTGCTATTTTTAGTTTCTAACCTTATTCACCATCGTGTTTCAGTTTTTTGTGTTGAGAGACTATGCAAGAGAAACTCTTTCATTGAGATGGAGGTCGTGGATGACGAGGTATTACATGGATCGCTACTTGAAGGATCAGACATTCTATAAAATTCAATCACAGTCAATTATTGATAATCCAGACCAGCGAATTGTTGATGATCTAAGTTCTTTCACCGGAACAGCCCTTTCTTTCTCTTTGGCACTCTTTAATGCTGCCATAGACTTGATCTCATTCAGTAACATCTTATATGGAATATATCCTCCACTCTTTGTTGTTCTTCTCATATACTCTATTGGTGGTACAGCTATCAGTGTTTTCCTTGGAAAGGTAATAGTGTATTTTTCTTTATCTAGTGATAGTTCTAAGAGGAACTTTTAGATAGTTTGCTTTTCATTTACTGGTAATGGTGAAAATGACAGGGACTGGTGACTTTAAATTTCTTGCAAGAGAAAAAAGAAGCAGACTTTCGTTATGGACTTGTACGGGTTCGGGAAAATGCTGAATCAATTGCTTTTTATGGTGGTGAAGAGAGTGAGATGCAACTTCTTCTGCAACGCTTCAAAAGGGCTTTCGAAAATTTAACTGTAAGATTTTTCTCTTAAAACTGTTGTTGAGCTATAGGGCTTGACACATTGCCATTCTTGCTTTTCTTGCATGATTCCTTTCGTAATAAATAGCAACACTATATTTCTATCTATGTTTAGTCCACTTTACATCATCTCTCTAGTTTTTATTGCATAGATATCTCCCTCATAAACTTAGGTTTTGTTTAATCAGCAGAAAGTAAGCGGCGCATGATGTAATGCAGATTTGTTTGTTTTATTTTTCATGACTGAAAAACTAAATCAATATGAATTATTGAGTTCTTGACTTCAACTTATAGGTAGCTGACAGAATATTTCATTTGAAATCTAAGCATCAGTGTTATTTCACTCTAGGCAGTCAATCCTGGATAGCGGCCGACCCCAAAAGTGGGATAGCGGGATCACCGCCACCGGTATCGCAAAAGATAGATTGTATAAGAACAGAAGAGAGATTGTATTAGAAACAGGAGAACAAAAAAAGATATCATAAAACAATTACTAGTTAGAGATTCAATGTTACAGAGGAAAGATTCGATGTGTCCTTTAATATCTATTCATGCAGTAGCTGATTCCAATGTAACAAAAGAAGTATATATGATAAGAAAAACAGAGAACATGTAATGAATGAAAGGGTTAACGGTTAAAAACGGTGGATACAGAGAGAGAATGGAAAGAAGACAGAAAAGGGTTAGGGTTGTACAAAATGCCCGAATTTCCCTTCAACCAGTTCAGATTTTAAGGGTAAAATCGTGATTTTCCTGGAGCGGGAAACTCGGGAACCGGAACACGCGAACGGGAACCTGCTCTCCCACCTGGAGTAGCCACTAACCAGAAGTGGGCTTGGATTCGCATTCACATCTCAATTTTTCACTGAGATGCGCCACTCCTCCAGGATCCCGCCAGGATTGACTAGCTAGATTTCACTGCCAAATGACACCTTGTTGCATTATCAAATAATGAAATTTCATCATCTACCAGATGTTAAAACTATGATCAAAAATTTAATTTATAATTTATTTCTCTACAGCAATTACTGATTTCTTCTAGAAATCTGGAGTTCTTCACCAATGGTTACCGCTATGTCATTCAAGTTCTTCCAGCTGCTGTTGTTGCTCCCATGTATTTCTCTGGAAAAATCGAGTTTGGTGTTATTAACCAGTCAGTCTCTGCTTTTAATCACATCCTTGGTGACTTCTCTCTCATTGTGTACCAGTTTCAAGCTATAAGTGCTTTTTCTGCTGTCATTAATCGGTTAGGTACAACATTGTTTTTCCTTTATATTATCTTTTCTGTTACATTATAATAATTTATGTATGATATGAGCACAAGTGAATGAAGTTTCACTCTGCAGGAAAGAGGTTAAGATTGTTTCATTTGTTTGTGGTTTTATTTGCATATACGATACTAAATGCCTCAGAAAAAGAAAAGAAGATATTACGAAGTATTAAGAGGTTATTTGTGAGACAACTGTATGGAGATTGTTTCCTTTTCTATGTATACTGTCTTCCCAGAATGTTCCTTTTTTTCTATATATGCATGGGTCGGTATGTATGTACTGACATAATCAAATGCCTAGGAGACAAGATTGCATAATAAATAAGTTAGTAATGTTTCTGAAAATTTTGTATCATGTGTTAGATACTTGGCCCAAATATCAACACTTAGTTAGAACAGACATTGTAAGTTGAAAATTTTATCGACAGTTGGTTAGTTAGGAAATAGATACTCTATCCAATTCAAATTATTTGTAGGCTAAGGTTTTTTCACAATGACTAAGAAAAACCACACTCTCTCCGTCCCTTATAATAAGACTCACTTACAAAATTTACGGATATCTTAAGAAAAGTAGTTGTAGCCTTAATTTGCCAAAAATATGTTACTTTTATATAATTACCCTTACAATTATTGATATCATGAGAGAGTAGTGTTTATAAAGAATGGGAGAGAAATGATAAAGGGTCGGTTTTTAACATAGAATAAGGGTGGAAGAGAACTAGGTCTTTTGAAATGAATGCCTTAGAATCATCATTGGTGGCCTCTGGTTCTGTATCATATTTTTTATTTTTTATTTTTTGAAAACTCGGTATCCGATCCAAGAACCGACTAATCCGAGGGGACCAATCCCATCACCCACTTGCGGGGGGCCCCGTTTAAAGCCAGAGCATAGCTCCGTATGGACTTAGCCCACCGAAATTGGCACCAGAGGGAATTGAACCTGAGACCTTGAGAGGAGCAAACTCCCAAGATACCAAGCCAACCACTAGGCCAACCCCAAATGGGTTTGGTTCTATGTCATATTGATACCGATCAGGGATGCTAAAAATCTATCCGTTCATCCTATTTTTAGTCCATTTCCATGAGATTGGTTAACATGTTTTTTTTAATATTTATGCAGGTGAATTTGATGATATTTTGGACAAAAGCAACTCTAAATCTCTCTCCGATTCTTTAGAAGACATAGATATAATGTACAAAGATTTTATAAGTTCATCTGCGTTGGAATCTAATGGATTGACTCCACAAGAGAAACATGAAACATTACTGGAGATAGATAATTTGATTCTGAAGACACCAAGTGATTCTACACTTATTACAGACTTGTCATTGACAATCAAGGCAAAAGATAATTTACTGGTAAGCAATCAACTTCCCACTTACTGTAAACATATATAAAAACCGTAGGACTGTACTTGTGCATTTTCATATATAAACAATTTAACAGATAACAGGACCAAGTGGAAGTGGCAAAACATCTTTATTAAGAGTTATGGCTGGTCTATGGAGAACTGGAACCGGAAAGATCATATACTATGTAAAAGGTGGGGAAGATGCTGAGAAATCCATTAGTTCAGATGTGAATACTCCTCGTGATATATCTGAAGATCGTGGAAAATCCATCAGCAGAAAATCCGGAATCTTTTTCCTACCTCAAAAGCCGTACATGGTTTTGGGTACTCTTCGTCAACAATTACTTTATCCAACTTGGGGCGATGATGTCGTTCCAACATTGGATAGTGATAAACAAAAAAGTATGTGATTTCTAGTTCCTTTTCCCCACGCAACTAAATATATTATTTTTAATTCTTTTGTAGACTCCATACCTTTTTTTATGATTTGTTCTGCCATGTATGTCGACATCTCATTTGCTTTAATACGATTGTTGAGACTACAGCAATAGAGAAATTTTAGGTCTGACATAGGAGATGAGATGCTCAATGACAAGGAAGCGATGGAAGTTCCGCCTTACTGTGGCATTTTGGTTACCTTCGTTGCAGCCTCCAACACCATCATTCTGTTGAGTGTGTGGGGCTAGTTTAGCTTAACAAGTCACATGGCATAGAGATATGGCCTAACTAGTGTTTCTAAAGTTTGAGCAGTCCGTGGAGTTGAGTTAGCTCAAATTAAAAGATGGTATCAGAGCGTATCTTAGATCCATCGTTGGGTTGCCTACATTGTCCACGCTCCAGCTCCATTGGACCTGAGCGTGTTGGATGTTCCGCCTTAATGGCGGTCCGCCATTGTGGCATTTGAGTTGTGTTAACTGCAGCACCCAGTGCCACCAGTATGCTGGTTGTGAGGGGCTAAGTAGTGCTTAAAAAGCTTGGGCCATTCTCACCTTACTAGTCAGTTTTGTAGGGTTGAGTTAAGATCAACCCAAATTCTAAGAGGAAGTATTTTTTTCTTGTAAGATTACCAGAAATTATATCGTAATTTTTGTGGGAGTTTTTACAATTGTCGGACATTAGGGGGAAAATAATCAGATAAAAAAGTAGATATGATTATTATTGAAGAGGTATTATTGGTGGGTTCTTTTGAAGATGCAACTATAATTAATGAGCATTGAAGCAAAGAAAACTATTGATATATTTTTGGTAAACACTCTGCCTACACAAAGTTAATCTAATACTAAGCCGAAAATCTTCATCAAAGAAAAACACACCTTTTTGAATAACTGTCATTGAGATAAATGAAATGGAGATATATTCATACATAATCTTGCAAAGATGTTCCCTTCCAATTCAGTGTACTGTGTTTATCAAATCTGGTTAATAAATTTCAGTTAAGTAACTTAAGTTTAACTAAATCAGGATTACTGTATTTGGTTCCTGACAGGAACAAATAAAATCAAGATAATTCTTGGGAGCATTAACCTCTAGGTTGCAACAAGTTCTTATTAAGTATTCCCTCCGTCCCAATTTATAAGTAAAAAAAACAAAATCACACTTATTAAGGAAGTGTTTTAGAAAACACGAACTCGATAAATGTCAAGATAAACAATGTCTAAATTACCCTTCTTAATATTTAATGTGAATTTTGAATAAGTGTTTTGAAAAATACAAACTCAATAAATGTCTAGGTTAATTTTTGGAACAACAATTGTAAACATGTCATAAATGATGTTGTTTTGCTTAAATTATGGGATAAAAAAAATGGCTTTTTGTTGCTTACATTTTGGGACGGAGGGAGTATTATCCATCATTCCTAAGAATATTGTCTTGCCAAATCACATTGAAGCGCTGAATTAATCATATAAATAAGTCAAAGAAAAACTATTATGTTATCCAATTAAATAGAAAATTCATTTACCTGATTAATATTTTAGCAGGAATGATGTGTATAATTTCCTGATGGACTGAAAATTGTTGTGCAGATGTGCTTCCTTTCTTGTCAAACTCAGATGATATGAATAGTGAACTTATGAAGCCAAAAACAGACGAGCTGAAAAAGATCTTAGAGGATGTCCGTCTTGGCTACATATTACCTCGATTTGGGTTAGATTCAACACATGAATGGTCTAGTGTTCTCTCTCTGGGAGAACAACAACGTCTCGCGTTTGCTCGTCTTTTGCTTTCAAAACCTCAACTAGCTCTATTGGATGAATCGACAAGCGCACTTGATGAAGCCAATGAGGTACTCTTGAATTCCAAGTTAATTTGACAGATTTGTGAATGTGATATGAATATGGAAGTTCTTGTTCAGTAAATTTACCATTCATTTACATTCCTTCTATTATAGACACCATAAGGCTGTACAAAAGTTTTACACTGACAATACATATGCCCTTAAATTCTTGATTTAATTAAAATGATTTAGAGAGAACTTTTGACGGAGAAGTTGTCAATAAATTAAAATCAACAAAATCTGAACAGACAAAAGTTGAGCGTTCTTGTAAAAGGATCCACAAGAGTAAAAAAGATTAATTAATATCATGATTATATATCGCTTCATGTGGTAATGATTCGTTTTCTTATGCTTTTTGTGTTACAGGTTTATTTGTACGAAAAGATTGCAGCAGCGGGCATAACATACATTAGTGTTGGCCATCGGTCAACTTTATGCAACTTCCACGACAGAATCCTACGCATATCTACAATCGATTCAAACAATGAACAGCCAAATTGGCACATCGAACCCACTATACGTGAATCCTCTTTAAAAGTTTAGAAATGTATGATTGTTGCAGGGTTTCAGTATTGACATCTATGCTTCAAATTCATTGAACCATAATTTTTCGGAGTATGGATGTCACCATATAGATTTTCCCAGGAAACTTGTTATTGTCATAACATTAAATTTTTATATACAGATCCATATAAACACTCATAGAAGAATGCTTTTTATAAATTTAGGCTTGCTGTTCTTACTTTTCACAACAAAATTGAACTCATGTATCTAAAGAGAGATTCTTGTGTTAATTTTGTTCATCCAATTTAAATGCACTGAGCTGTAAATTATTGACATATCATTAATAATATGCATTATTGGAGAAATTCTAATATGCACCACATTCATAAGTAGTTTATCATGGACTAGTACTTAAATAATGGGCTAAATTATCTTTTTGGTCCATTAACTATTTAATTAGTATCAGTTTGGTCCCCTAACTAAAATTTGATTTATTTTGGTCCTTTAACTTCTTTTCATTATATATTTTGGTCATTTCCGTTAGTTTTAATTCAAAAACGTTAGGTTTTCTTCATTTTCTTTTGGAATTTTTCTGGGATTCTTGTTGTTGAATGTTGATGGAGATGATATGAAGATGAAAAAGAAGAGAAGAAAATGAAGAAAACCTAACGTTTTTGAATTAAAACTAACGAAAAGGACCAAAATGTGAAACAAAGAGAAGTTAAGGGACCAAAATAAATCAAATTTTAGTTAGGAGACCAAACCGATATTACCTAAATAGTTAAGAAACCAAAAATGCAATTTAGCCTAAATAATGTTTAAAACTTCAAAGATCACAGACGTTGTCTCTTGGTAGTAGATGTTAATGACTTAATTGATATCGGTTTGATTAAGACAACAAAAAATAAATATGTAGCTCGTATTAAAGTGACTTCAATCAAGTTACCGTTTTAACCGTAAATATGAAAAATTAAAGACTCCAAAGCCTGATGTGGTTTTGTCTCCTCCTGCTCTATCTCTGCCTAATGCACCTCTTGATGTGGTGCAAAGGGTTCCCCTCACTTGGCTCTGAGCTGCATCTGACGCTCTTGTCTAGCAAAGGCAGCCATCGACACCCTGTTCCCTCTACTACAATTGATGTGTCTGTCCTCTTAAACATGGATAAAGTCATACAAAAATAAGCATTTCCCCAACTCAATATATTTCGGATTTTAGAATTCAAAATAATGAAGAACATTGTTTTGGGTTTTAAACTTGTTCTTAACATAAAAACATAAATTATTTTTCTACTAGCAACATTCAAGTATAAAGAAGTTGAAAAAGAGCAAAGATTGATTTTGGTTTTGAGAAAATTCTCGAGGCCTAGTTTAGTTTATGAGAAAAAAATAATAATAACTTTAAGTCATACCGAAAAACAAATCGAGACAACTTAGTCCCAATCTTCTTTACTCTTTGATTGGTTGATGAAGAAAAGACAGAAAATGCATGGAAAATAAGGCTTCGTTGTCATACTATAACATGATAGCTCTCATCATGTACTTAATAATGTTTGTCAAATAATGTTCTATAAAATTTGTGATGGTAGTGACGTAATAATGCTCCTTTTTATATTATTTGATTGGATGATGATGTCAAATTTCTTTTTTGGTTGAGTAATATAATGTTTGTCAAATTAATTCACTTTCAATTTATTTCTCACATACACAAGCTTAATAAGTTACATTTGTAACCGTAAAGAGGTTATATTTGTAAGTATATATAATGATGAGTGGAGGAGCTTGATAATAAAAGGTATGAGTAACTTTTCACTATTACATTTGCGAAAAAAATAATATTATTTAACATTCAAAAGAACCATTACATTCGAATTGTTTATGAACATGTTTTTGGCAATACCATTTCGGAATATTCAAACCAATTACAAATTTTTACATACAAAATGATATATATAAATAAATGTAGTACTCTCTTTGATACATACATCCTCCGGTACTATTAAAAACAAATGTGTTTTTTTAAATTTATTAAATAACTGATGTTTTTGGTCAATAACATAAATCCGATAAATCAATTACTCAATGAGTAAAAAAAATAATATTTATTTATAGTAATAATCAAAAAGAGTATACAAAACTACACAATATTAAAGAAAGATTCTTACATTATGATGTTAGTCTTCATTTGGAAAATGGAATAATCTTTAATGAAAAGGAATATTTTTAATCTTGAATAAATATTTTTCAAATTTAAGATTTTTTTCAAATAAAAAATGATTATAAATTATCCTATCCACCTTTTCTGAACTATGTTGGGTCTTGTGGGGTACACCACTTGCATATGTCAATTGTTTGGTACACAGGTTATAGTTATTCTATATGATAATCTTAATGTCAGTCATGGTTTTCATGGTAGCAGTCTCATTCATGCAAAGGAATCCCTTAACAGTCAGGCTCAACATTAGGAAATGAGGGATGATTTGGCAACATTTGGAAAACAAATGGGAATTATCAATGGTATGGACCCTTTGTTACACATACTTCAGACAAGTTTTTCTGAATTTTGTTCAATTATCACTTGTATGGACCCTTTGTTACACATACTTCAGACAAGTTTTTCTGAATTTTGTTCAATTATCACTTGTATGGACCCTTTGTTTCCTAGACAGGATCAATCTGACTTGCCAATTGGCAATTATTCACTTCAAGCAAATGAAGGTATAATTGAACTAAGGGAAATAAAGACAGCTACATACTACAATCAAAAGAAAGAGTTTGATTATGTATAAATGCATTCAATGTTGATTTTTCATATTTCAAAACAATTGGTAAAATTAATAAGAGGTATAGTTAAAAATAAATTAAAAAAAAGAGTAATGAATGCATCTAAAAATTTGTAGATGGTCTCAGACAAATATTTATTGTAAATAATCTTATATTTAGGGAGGGAGGGAGTATTGAGAAGAAATATGCTTATTTGTTGGTATCTCAATCTTCTCAATGTATTAATTAATGCCACTACCAGGTTTTCATGTAATATAGACATTTTTGTCAACATAATTATTTCAAAAATTATAACAAATAAAATGAAACAGACAATACATTCTAATAAATGGATTGAATTACAGGCAAAAGAAGTACATCAATATTCTTCCTTCACAGTCCTGTTTCTTAGAAAAATCTTACAGGCAAAATCTTTAAGGTAAAGAGAACCAACACAATTATTGTGGTCTAACACTTCATCTGATAATTTAAATACAAAATCAAGAAAGATAAAAGCAGTTACCCCCAAACAAAATTCAACTTCAATGTTCACAAGAGTTTACATTAATGGCCACTCAAAACAAGACACTTGGTTGAAAGTAATTTTACACCTTCAACATGTATGCTTGGAACAAAAACCCTAAAATAGCAAGAAAAAAGCCACCAAAGCCCAAATATTTGGCATGATCATCAATCAAGTGAGTGTAGTTTTGGCCAAGTATTTGACCCAAAAAAGTGAAATCAATGGTGGCTGCAATTGCCACACCACAGCACAACCATACTTGGAAACAATAAAAGCTTGTTAGACTCAAAAATTTTGGTTTCATGATGAAAGACAAGTCCCTAGCTAAAAAGACCTATCCACTCACTAACTGTACAGTGCGACCGACCGAGGACAAACCATAATGTCGTTGGATATAGTTTATGCCATCATTATTCAAAGACGGAAAACTTGGACGGCTAACAACTACCATCCACATACACTCCATTGCCATTGGCAAACACGCCGTTTAAGGATCCATTGGATGATATGAAACCGTTTCCATTTTGGTGTGCTTTCAGGATTGGTGAGTGTCCATTATATATTCCATTAGTTAACTTGGTGTGGCCGTTACTCAGCACTGGCCTCTTCGGCTCACAAGCTGCTTCTATTAATCCTGTTTTATCAATAAGGCAAATAGATTTAGTGTATAACTTGGTGATCATTCAACCAAACTAAGATGACTAGATAAATGTAATAGAACCATTTGCAGTGATAATCAAGAATGAATGTGGAAGGGAATTGATTCTAATTCTTAGCCATGACTGTAACGCGGAATCATTGTTATACCCTAATACAGGGTTCATCAATGATAGTCAAGTAAATAGCGCCAACAGGAACCAGAATGAAAAATTTGATGGACGTGACATTTGTTATTACTTTAACATGACAACATCAATCAATGGTACTTTTGAATAGTAAAAGATGACTAGTGAATTTGTAGAGAAAATACCTGAGAAGAGAGGAGAAGGTTTCCCTGGTCTGGACTTGAACTCAGGGTGAAACTGAACGCCAATAAAAAACGGATGGCTAGGCAGTTCAACAATCTGCACTCATAACCATAATTACCAAAATTATTATTACTATTACTACTACTACTAATAATATCATTATTGCGCAAATCTTAAGATCAGTGTCAGTTTCATGTAAATAAATACACACCTCCATACGACTCCCGGTTTCATCTTTACCAACAAAAGATAGACCAGCACTCTCTAGCTGAGATACCATGTCAGGATTAACCTGTACACACAGCATAAAAGTTGTTGTTAGTGTGACCCCCATTGCATCTTTGCTCGTAAAGAAAGTTTCAGCATAAAAAACATAAATTACCTCATATCTATGCCGATGTCGCTCATCAACAGAGCTTGCATTACCATACCTATCAAAAATTCCAAAATATATTAAGGTAATGTTTGGATAAACAACTAAGCGCTTATGTATAAACTATTTCTATAACAAAAGATATAATAAAATCATACTATTTTTTACAAGCTATCCTAGAAAGCTTATGGGAAAAAAAATCTTAAGGAAGTGTTGCAAATTGTTTATATAAGCTCCCCCAAACAATCTCATAATTGCTTATGTCAATGGACTAATTCAATCCAATCAGGCCCTTAATTAACAAGGTGACGGAAAACCTATACGTGTGTAAATAAGCTTGAGTTCTTAATTCTTACAATTTTGCAGATTTGCAGTCCGCAACTTGGAAGTAAGTTGTCCTTGAACCAAGACGCATAGTTCCGCCCATATGTGTCTTTGAACCCTATTAATGAAACACGTACAAGTTTAACAAGGTTCAAAGAGGAACAATATTATCAACTGGTGCAGGAGTATAAGAGAATATACTTCTGGCATAAATATGACACATGGGGTCTTGGTTTCAGGATCGAATTCTGTACTAGTAGCGTCATGCAGACCGAGAACAGATCGCGCAAACTCAATAACAGCAATTTGCATTCCCAAGCAAATGCCGAGATATGGAACATTATGTTCTCGAGCATACTTAGCAGCAAGAATTTTCCCTTGCACTCCTCTGTCACCAAAACCACCTGGAACTAGAACTCCATTAGCACCCTGCAGCAGAGTACATATACCGGTTAATAATTTCACTTAGATGCAGTTATTTAAATAAAGCAATAGCATTAGATTAGAAAAGTTGAAGAAAACATATTCAGTTTAAATAGTAGCAAACCTTCAAAAGACTCCAAGCAGCTCTATAAGCATTCGGATCCTGCAGTTACATAAATCATCAGATGGTTAACGTAATGAAAACCAAGAAACTAATTAACATTTTTGTACAACTGAAACATAGTAATCACCTCGCCATAGGTAACATCTTCAAGATCCCCGGCTGGAACCCAGTCCACAATAAGTTTATGGTTGTGAGCAACAGAAGCATGCAGAAGTGCCTATATGAATAACATAATATTAGCTTAATAAGTTTGCTTCCAACTCTTTTTAACAACATTAGGTACTAGAGAAGAAAGTTGTAGAGAATGCATAAAGTGAATGCAAATTATTATGGACCACTAGTTTCGGAAGAAATTACCTTAAGAACAGAAACATATGCATCTGAAAGGCCAGTGTATTTTCCCACCATAGCAATTCTAACCTGTGAGGCACAGAATAGTTGTGAGCTCAACACTTGTGGATATTTGGAAAACTCGATATATCCATTCATATGTTGATTTTTTTAATCTTTAGATGATATGTTTCAGACTTACAGTTTCATGACACTTGTCATAATTCTTTGTCCTAACAGTCCACTCCTTCAAATTAGGCTTTGTAGCAACACTGCAATAAAAATGCCATTAGTTCAATGAAAGAAACTTAAGTTAACTGATATAATATAACTAACAATACATTTTCAGAACATCAAACCGCAATGTATAAGGATTTTTTATGGCAACAGGGAGGGAGAGCATGGCTACCAAATCGAGATTCAACTCATGAATCAGAAGATCTATTTTTTAAATCTTGAATCGTAAGATAATTCAATCAAGATTCGAGTTATAACTCAAATGAAAAAGTGGCAATCTATACAAAGTTGACAAGAAAAAAGTGGTTGGTTACACAAAGTTTAGGTAGTGATTGATAGAATTAGAATGAATTAGAAGATTGAGATTCATGTCCGAAATAGATACACAATAGAAATTCGCATCGAGATATGGCTCGCATGTATCGTATGATATTAATAATCACGGGAGGGAGTTATAAACCAATACAAAAAATAAAGAGTTTCGTCAAACGAACCCTGGCAGGTTTAATGCTTTCAGGATCGACTCATGCGCCTTCTGGTCCTATTTGGGACAGAAAATAAATCCAAAAGAAAAGAAAATCAGAATCTTACACAAATTAAACCACTCAATGAAAAACATGCAATTCAAGTGTTTCCAGGAAAAGCCTTAAATAAACAAATTACACTTCATAAATATAGTTCCTCCAGTCATAGAAAGGAGTTTCAAAAGACAATAGAATTGCTTACTTTCAATAGCAAAGGAATGTGCCAAATATTTGGAACATCATGGAGAGTAAG
>Ga0209282_1000798_pt1 | contig 16052 bp, 7 predicted proteins | sample Mtrugardesep15_FD_187529 | JGI IMG/M metagenome (GOLD analysis project Ga0209282, IMG submission 187529) | Root nodule microbial communities of legume samples collected from California, USA - M. trunc garden sep15 (SPAdes) (version 2) | ecosystem: Host-associated > Plants > Roots > Nodule...
AATAGTTTAAAAAGAAAAACTCACTTTTCTATTAACCTATCGAGTAACGACTAAAAATATCGAACCAACCCAAATCAAAAACCGTAAAAAAACGTGTTTGGTTTGGATGTGTTCATGTCATTTTTTTACTCAACTGCGCGATTTGGTTTGTGGTTTTTTTTACCATCTGAACCAAACTAAACTACAAACTTAAGGAAACATTCACTTACATGATTTAGTGTTTATTTTGGATTTTATAACATAGCCAAAGAAGAAGAAGAAAGGTTTATGTCAATGCCTTTGGAGTTGTTAACTAGTTAATTATGGATACCAAGTCATAATTACATTACTTTAACTTATAGTGCTTAGGTTAAGTTTGTCCTTGGTAATGACTTACTGAAGATAAGAATTTGGCTAATATGCATTAGCAATTTCACATATGTGAATATGAAATGTTGATAGTGCCATATCCTTTTGTATTAACTATGGCCGCATCTTGAGGAGGCAAGGAGGTTGGAGGTTGGGGGTCGGAGTTGTTCTTATTGGTGGAGGGAGTTGGCTAGGATTAGAGATGGAGTATGAGAGGGTGGTGTGAGTTGGTTCTCTGAGAGGGTGTCAAGAAAGGTGGGTGATGAGAAAGACACTATGTTTTGGCGTGACCGGTGGTTAGGGGAGGTGCCCCTTTGTCAGCGTTTTGTTCGTTTGTTTGAGTTAGCGGTGGACAAATCAATTTCAGTTGCATCTATGTTCTCGTTAGGCTAGGATGAGGGGGGTGAGGCGTGGCAGTAGAGGAGGAGGTTGTAGGCCTGGGAGGAGGAGTTGAAGTATTATTATTTTTAAATAGTAGGCATCACAAATATTAATCGTTTTATATTTTAAATTATTCAAACATTTTAATAAAAATATAGTTCACCTTAAATAAAAAACATGGCCCAAGTCTCATTTTATTTACGTCTATGTCATTAATCTTACACATCCATTTCTAGAAAATTGCATTATCATATTTTTAGCATATGAAGCAATTACGTCTGTCCCAATAATTCTCACCATCATCTATAACTTCTCCGCGTAGTATCCGTGTTAAGGATCATAACTATCCCTTGAATAATACGACAGCCACGCAACCCACAAAGGTTCAATTTTTAGGAGGCTAATGTACATTTTGTATTTTTTTGTGATCTTTCATTATGTGTCTACACATTAAATATTATTATCAAGTTACGTCACTAGCTGTTGCATTCAAATCTAAAGGATATTTTCCCCAAAAGATTAGTGTCCTTATACTTCAATGTTCATTTATTATTAGCTTAAACTATAAGGATCAATGTACATGGCACGAAATTACCAGTTTTATTGTCACTTTTCATTGTACTAACAGTAGTATTCAATATTATTAGACCATTGACCCGTGCGTAAAAGATAATCGATTCAATAGCAATAATGTAAACATATATAATTTGTAGAAGTTTTATATTATTGTTGAAAATGTGTTCACTTCTAAGACAACAAAATACAAGACATGTCAAAATCAATCCTATCTACGAAACATTCAAATATGTCAAAATTTATTCTACGTCTCTAAAATACCTTCAAAAGTAAAACAAAACATACACAAGCGTTTGTATTGTGTTGATTTTGAAAAGAAAAGAAAAAATATCATAAAATTATGACGTTTACTCTTCGAAATGAATATCTATTAAGATGTATTGTGGAGGATTACAATTTTTCCTTAACAAAAAGATTTAAACCTTGTCAGCGTAAAAAAAGAATGTTTCAACCTTGTCTCCATATATGATGTCACATGCATAATCCTTTTTCAATTCCTAGCTAACTAAAACTTTGTGTTTTTCTCAAAATTAAAGATTGTAAGACAGATATTGAGTCCTCAACCCTTGTCAGCAAAGCTAATAAAGTGTTTATGTATAGATTTTATATGCGTTAATTTGGTGTAAAGTTGATAACTCCATGTAGATCGATGAAATATCAAGGAAACACAAAAAGTTTATAACACACAACGACTTGGATAAGGATGAGAGAAATGACGATTTGTTTGGTCAGCTATGGATTAAAAAACTTTGATAAAGCTAAAGTACTTTTGATACAAAAGGAAGTTAGGTTTTGTGCCAGCAGAAATGATGTTTCAGCATTTTGTTTTCTCTATCGTATTGTCCTTTCCAGCGTTGTCGCATTATTATTCATAACTACCATTTTTTTTTGTTGATTCAATTAATAACTACCTAAATAAGATGATGTATTCATAAGTTTTAAGTCACACAGCGAAATATCTCTCTATAACTATGAGAAGAAGAATTCAGAAGTCGTAACTCAGTTGGTAAAATGTCGAAATTGTTAGGCCAAATGTCATGACCGGGGTTTAAATCCCGGTACCTTCACTTGTGTGTATGAGTTTATAATGACTTTGTTATTTCGTCTATCTACAAAAAAAAAAAACTATAAAAAAAAGAAAAAAATCTGTATCAGAAAATAAAGCTCTATAAAACATTTGTTATTTTTTTTGTGTGTGATATAAGTAATTAGGGATGGGCACAATATATTAAGAGGTCTAAAGTCAAATTTATAAAGAAAACAAAATACTTATATTTTTAAAAAAAATTGTGGAGTTAAAGATTTGAAACTATGACTAATAGTATTTAATGGATTTCAAATAACCAATTAAATTATGCAAATATTTATAATTATTTAACTAAACAAACAATTTGAGGTTTTTTTACCCAAAATTTTGATACCTTAAGTTCTTGTTTGAGCCGACCCTAGAAGTAGCATTGGATTTCGATCAACAAATTCACTTGACAATGGATTATTGAAATCTCTCAACAAAAAACCATCTTTGTATGGGAAGAGATAGTCTTGTATGTCATACGATTAAATCTATATTGTTTAGGCGCACACACGAATAGACACTTTTCTTTCAAAATATTAAACAATTTTTTTAATTATTAAAAGAAGTACTTGATTGTGTGTGGTTTAGCACCGCAAATTTGAACTTATGACCATACAAGAATAACTCATAAGAGAAATGCTCGAAGAAGTAAACTTTGCTGTTTAATTGTACTTTAAAAATATCTCGTATAAAGGGGCGTTCAATATAGAGTATGAACTTTAATATTTTTAATAGATTTATAATTTATATTTGGTGGATGAGATGAGACATTTAAAAAGTGAAGTGATAAAGATGGTCTTAGGTTCTACTACCTCCAACAAAAACTAAAAAAATCAACGATAAACATACTAGCATATTTTTATAAAATTTATTTTTTACTAAAAATAGTAAGGGATATTCACTCTTGAATAATGTTTGAGAGGTTCATATTAAATGCACATTTGATACAAAATACTCACTCAATTCTATAGCAAGTGTAGTTTGGTGTTCTTTCACATATGTTAAAAAGTTTATGTTAGTATAACTCAGTTGTTAATAACACTTTGATATGTAAAAGTAAGATTTTAAACTTTGAATTCCCAACTTATTCAGCTTAAAAAATGAATTTTTAACTAATAGACTACTCGAAAAAATAAACATAGCTTAAGAAAGATATGAAACCGAATAAATATCACATCGATTATTAACTACTCCCTCCGTCTCAAACGATTATTATTTTAAAACGAAAGGAGTATTTACTATTAACAGTTGTCATAGATGTATAGTTAGATGTAATGATTTGAAAGTCTTGCTCACAAATTTAATTTGGGTGTAAAACTAAAATTAATTAATGTTGCATTGAGAAAATAATAATTTTTTAAACGACGTTTATTTTGAAATCGACATAATATCGTATTGCTTTTCATATTTTAAACCAAATATGTAGGTCTAATCCTTTAGTACTTTACTGTAACCAAAAAAATCCTTTAGTACTTTATTAATACTATACTATACCAAATTAAGTCTACTATGTGAAAGTCAAACAATAATAAGATTAATTGGCTAACTGCACTAGTTCTAATTCTATATTGGGTCAAACAACAATAAATGAAGGTTGCCAAGGCGACGGTATAAAAAAACGAGTTGTGTTATTTAAACATAAGATAAGATTACATCTATTTTTTTTTACCTTTTATAATTTACACGTCTTTTAAAAGATCGCACACAAATTAACGGATGCCGTATTCCATATCAAAGTCCTTATGAACTTAACTCAATTGATATAGACAATACATAATATATGCAAGGTCCGAGTTCAAACCCCGATCATCACCAAAAAAATTCCACATCAAAATTATGATGTTAAAATAGAAATCATTAAAAGAGGGTCTTGATAACATTTTTTTAGGCACATGTTAAAAATACAAAAACATAAATTGTATGTTGATTTTTTATTGAACCTATTAAAAAACTAAATGCATGAAATTCAATATTTAGTTCATTAACATGCTCAACAAAGAAAAAAAGGACATCCCTTCAAAAAAGAAAAAAAGACATACATGTATCATGAAGCACGCTTCAGTCTTCATGCATCACAATATATATGCAAGATTCATGAATTGTCCGTGGAGTGTGGCGGCCAGAGTCAGCAATATTTGGCATGCTTGACCGCAAGGTCTCAACAGTTATAATGTTATATCACATTGTTACATTAGTTTATTTTGTGTAAATCGGATATCTTGAAACATTAGTTTGCTCATGAGGATCAATAAAAACAAATGGCTATTGAATATCATCATCAATACTACAAATAAGACAATAATAACAAACAATGATTTTTTTTTGTTTTTGTTGAGGGAAACAAACAATGATGTATGTTTCCGTAAACAAAATAAACTTATGTTTTAATATTCATTTTCCCTAATTTGACTTAGAATTTGGCATATGTAAAGCAGGGCTGCTCACTGAACAGTAAGTCCACGAGCAAATTGCTTTGCTTGTGTCTTATTTTGGGGCTGAAGTGTATCCTTTCTCAATCAGTTTCACATGCTCTGCACCTATTTTTTAATCCAAATAATTTTATACAAAATGTCATAAGCAGTGACGAATTTGTTTCAAATATTGTTAAATGAAGTACAGATTATTTTTGGTTTGGATTTTGAAGTTTCACAATTTAATTTTGCTCATCATTTCGTGATTGCTCCAACACTATTTAATTTTGCTCATGATTGAATTTCTAAGCGGTCCACTTTTATTTTTTAATTGTACTTAATTTTTAATTTTTAGGGTTAAATATGTTTTTGGTCCCTATAAATATACCAACTTTTCGTTTTAGTCCTCTAAAATTTTCCTTCAACTTTTAGTCCCTATGAAATTTTCAATCACTACTTTTGGTCCCTATTTTTAAGTTAATTTTTGTATTTTTTAATGAAATTATGCCGAAATGTGTAAAATATTGTAAAGCAATTTTCCAAAAAAAATTAGAATTTTTTTACAAAACACAAATTAAATATGAATTTTTAACCATAAACAATATAAAAATTCATATTAAATTCATGTTTTGTTAAAAAAAATCTAATTTTTTTGGGAGAGATTCTTATAATATTATGAATTTTTCTGCCAATTTTTATTCAAAAATATGAATTCTACATATGAGTTTACTTTAAAGGAGGGACTAAAAGTGAAGATGGAAAATTTTTGAGGGACTAAAAGTTGAAGGAAAATTTTAGAGGGACTAAAACAAAAAGTTGACATATTTATAGGGACCAAAAACATATTTAACCCTAATTTTTAGGACACTTTCAAGTGACCCCCTACTATACCAAAACAAAATGATTTTTTATGTGTATGTTTCTTATTTACAACAATTTAATATTTAGGTATATATGCCATGGTACCTTATTTATAAAAAGTACTGTTTTAACTTTTAGTTTTTTTAGAAAAGGCAAGATTAATTCATTTCATTAATAATAAGAGGATACAAGGGTACAAATTAAGTGTGTTTGGTTTTGTTTTGACAAGAATTGATTTTTAAAATTAATTTTAGATTTTTTAAGTGATTTAAAAGTGAGTTGGATAATAAATTTGAGTATAAAACTCATAATTAGAGTCAAAAGTTACAAATTCTAACTTCAAATTAGAATCGATTTTAAATGCAAAATCAATTTTCATTGGCTAATGGACACGATCAAACAAGCCAAAATCAATTATACATTCATAGAATCAATTTTTGCATCTAAAAATTGAAACAAAAAATAGGCTTGAATTTTTAGAATCAAACATGTCACTACATCACTTTCAGTGGTGAAAACTTAAGCAACCATTTCATAGGTTTATGAAACTTAATATATACTATAAATTTAGAATAATTGTTGCATCTCCACTAAAGTATATGTGATTGATTATCAATGCACACTATTAAAACTAATGGCAATTGGCTTTACGGCAAATTCAGATGATGTTTGTATAGGATTTGTGATTAAACGTCCTCTTTTTTTATTTAATCCAAGAGTCCTAAAAAAACCGTGGCTCTTATATTTTTTTTGGCATTCCAAGGGTCAAAAACACTTTTCTTTAACCAATCATGTCTAACATGGTTGATGCGTAGGTAGAGTGCTGTAAACCCCTGAGTACTAAATCCGATTTCACCTAATTAAAGAAAAAAACAATCACTAGGTGCAACGATAAAATGAAATTAAACTAATTTGCGTAGGTATTGTAAAAGAGAATCCAATGCTAACCAATAAGATCCTCAATACATGCTAAATTGATTAATTGGAAGCTCCAAAAATGTATAGGTTGGTGAGGATACAATTAGTTAATAGTATCGGCTGCAAGAATCAAATAACAGTACTATACTATTACGTCCAAGAAAATAATATCAAATAACAGTATCATCATCGTCGCCTTACAGTGAGAAATAGTTTAGTTTCTAGTATATAATATTTTCTATACCATACCATACAAAGAACAAAACAGAATTCATGATTAATGTATAATACATGTATATTTTCATATATAAAAACATGCATTGTTCAAAAGACAAAAATACAGCATGTGATCACATGCTAACGACCTTTCGGTTCCACCATACCCGCTTGATTAGTTGAATGGCAGAAATATTGTAATCACCTACTCTCTGACCCTCTCAATGAAACATATTGATTGAAATCAATACATTATACTATAATGCTACTACGGTACTACCCCCTAAAGAATACATGCAAGTAATTTGATCCCACTAGGGTGCATGAGGCGCAAAAATAAAAAATAGTGGCTCATGGTAGGTTTTTTAGGCAAAGCCGCAAAGGGGTGCTCTCAAACATTTTATCTTATCTAATATATTCAATGTTTTTTTAAAGAGGGAATGGGTTTTTCTAGAGAAAAATAAAATAACATTCATTTATTCAAATTGACAAAGTACGTTGCATTCAACCACATATTGAACATCACTAAAAACGTAAAAGATGATTATGCGAACAAACTCACATTATCTAAGTTAATAGTATACAGCATAAAATGCCAACAAATAACATGATCAAATCTTCATGTCAAAGACTTGTTTTATAACCATTCCAAGTCTTGGAATGAGTCGATGATTCAAGATATGCTCCTTAACCCTATGGGTGATTCTATTATCGATACTCTGTTATTTTGTCAATTAAAAAAGATATGATTACTTAGTATCTTGAGATTGCAGGTTCTTATTCAGCGAAGATTGCATATAGGATTAACAATGACTCATTTAATTGACAAAAGTGAACTTCATGTTGTTAGGTGTTGGAGTCTTATTTAGAAATTACAGGTTTCACCTCGTGTTAAGTTGTTTATCTCATTTGTATGTCAAAATCGTTTATCAACTAAAACCTAACTATAAACATGGGATGTTAGTTGGAGACTATGCAAGCTTGGAACAACATAATCGAGGATGATTTTAACAAATTACTTAGCATCACTCTTTTGACAAAATGCGTATTCTTTTTGGCAGCTGAAAACATACCAACTTTATATTTGAGTCAGCTTGATTGTAACACTTGTGTGACAAGTGATCTTCGGGAGAAAAGTTTAGAAAGTGTGAGTGATTGTAAAAATACCAAAAAGACTTGTGCAATTGTGATCTCATTAACCGATCAAATAAGAAATTCCAAGACGTTACGATACTCCTAAGTTTTAAGTTGAGTTGTAGTATGGCTCCCTAGAATTCAAGTGGGATTATAAGCCTCACAAGTAATGACCCAATTTTCAAACAAAAGATCTAATGAAACTCGTCCCTGCTTCTAGTTGGTTAGGGTGTGATTGGTTTAAAAGGAATACGGAAGGTAAGAGGAAAATTGGGGAGAAATAAAAAATAGAAAAGAGATTGCGGAGAGAAAGAAGCGAGACTCACTGATTTTTGCAATCTCTTCGAAACATAAAGACATCTGTATTTTTTTAATTTGTTAATTAAATGTCATTAATTGCTTACTATTGATTGCAATTTTTCAAGGGTGTTCTTATATTTTAAAAAATCATTGACAACTTTTATGGTAGAATGACATTTCCTTTTTATCTATTTCATTTTTTTTATGTAAACAATATATCAAATCTCCTTTATTTCTTTATCTTTCTTCAAGTCTTGCAATTTTTTCTTAATTATTTACCTCTTTTCGCTTCTTCTCCGCAACCATACACACTCTTGAGAGGACCCTTAGAGAAAGTTTATTATTATGCTCTGCATGAACCTAAATGCTTAATTACCTAATCTCACCCTTTTTTATAGTACTAAATCAGATTATAGATGCTCTAACAATGGTGTCTCGTTAGATAGTCAAAGTGTTACTACTATTAATTTTTATCATACCCAACATTCATTTCTAATGATACAAGTGTCTAATGCTTCAATGATATATTCCCCCAGCAGTTTTTAGTTGTTTTTGTTGGGGGGTAGGTCCTTTTCTATTATTTAAAAAAAAATGACGTGCATAATCTCATAAAGCATTAATTAAACAACGCATACAATACGTGTCAAAGATCTAGAAGTCAATGTTGATGTTACCTTCATAGAGAATAATCCTCACCAAATAAAATATTTTTTTTAAAAAAACTAACATAGTAGTTAATTGTCTTTTAAGCTTTTAGGTATTGCCGTTGGATTAGAAAGAGAATGTATATATCAACCAAGTTGGGAGCAACCAACCTCTATATGACCGATACAAACTTCTAAACATAAAGTCTCAAACATTTGTCATCACTCAAAATAGTAGACAATTCTAGTCAATTTTGTTGCACCTTGGCCTGCACCTTCCTTTCTCTTTTTCTTCTCCTTCTTAATCCTTTTCCCTCCTTAATTCACCTTGTAAGCAATCACACAACAACAATATATATAGCTGTTTTTCCTTTATTTCTTTATTTTGCTATAATAAATCATCATCATGAGAATTGGAAGCAAATTATTATCCAAAGGAGCTGAAATGGGTTTTTCATCTAAAGAAGAGAAATCCAAAAGAATATTAAGAGTGGTGAAAACTTTGTTTTTCTTAATCACAATGATTCTTTCACTTCTTCTATTTTCAGCCCCGGTTCTATTGGTTATTGCTGATGCTCTTCTTCCTTCAGCTCTTCTCTCAACACTTTCACCTGTTTCTCTTTCCTTAACAACACTCTCTTCTCATTTCAACAACTATGATTTTCGTTACTCTCTCATTGATATACCCCTTGTTTCAATTATTCGATCCTTCATCATTTTCTGTAAGTATATACATAAATTTTAAATTTTTTAATGTTTTTCAATGACCCTTTTGGATTTTAATTAAAGGGTATGTTTTATTATTTGATGTAGGTGTTTATAGTTTATGTGATGGACCAAGACTTTCTCGATCAAGAGGACCTTATTTGTGTATTACAACGTTGTGTTCTGTTTTGTCTTTGTTATTTGTTTCGTTTAAAGCTGTTTATGTGTTTGGAAATGGAAGTAGCTATGTTGGAGGATCAGAAATTGCTTTGTTTGTGTGTTCTTGTGCGTTGGCTGTGGGACATGTTGTCGTGGCCTATAGAACAAGTTGTAGAGAGAGAAGAAAGCTTTTGGTTTACAAGATTGACATTGAAGCTGTAAGTGTTCCTTTCAATTCATATACCAACTACTTGCCTTCTCGCATAAATTTTTAAAAATTATTGTGCTTTGGTGGATGATGATAATTTTTTCAAATTATTCAATTATTGATGATTTACAATATTTACTGTTTTTTTAGCTTTGATCAATACACTATTGGTTTGATATAGCCAAAATAAATTTGTGTGCAAATGTGAACACTACTTTACCGCGTGAACCCTTTAATTGATATAATATTAAAAGCATTCATTGATATTTTCAACATTATGGTTTGTCTTTCCTTTTAAAAGAAAAACATTATGGTATGTCTTAATGGATAAAAACAAACATTTTGTTTTTTAAAAACTTCTTAAATAATTTCTTTTTTATATAATTTATTAAAATTTACTAGTATTTTTTTTCATATATTAAAATAATTTATTTGAACTTCTAATAGTATACTAGCATATTTAAGAAATATATCATAATTTAGTAAGTTGCTATAATTATTCTGAAACTATAGATGAATTTTTATGGAATTTGATAAAGGTTAATAATTATTGATAAGTGGGAACTTATTTAAATATTTGTACGATGGAAGTTTCGTTAATTATTTATAGTTATAAATATTATTTTAAATTTTAATTAATTAACAACATTATAAGAATCTAAATGTATTAAAAAAACAATAAGAATCTAAATGATAATTTCATCTTTTGGAATGTAAGAATCTTTTAATGAAAAATCCAAGTAGTTTCCAGTTTGCTTTAATGACTTGGAGTATGGTGGCTTTCACGATAGGCACTAATGAGAATTTTGGTGAGGTAACAAGGTCCCACCTATCGTAAGTACCATTGAAAATCAAGGAAACTTCATTAAGTTCCTTACTTATTGATATTAGAACAAAATAGGGGTTGAATTTCCTTTGTCTTCTGGAAAGTATTGACAATACTTTGATGACAATTCCACTTGGATGCTTGAAAGCAAATTTCAAATTTGCTATTTAAAATTTTCAGCTTTGGCAACATCTTAATTTGTTGACTTTTGAATACAGCATATCTGAGGTGGTTGTATAGTTGGGAAGGGTATAATACATGGCCATAATGTGATATTGGACTCCACATCATATACTAGTCTAAAAGCAAACTTTTCCCAATGAAATACTCTTCAAATAGTCTACCCTCCAGTTTCTAATCAAATTTTTTAATTTTCATAAAGTAATATTTTTGTCTAGAAACACCTGATTTTGATTTTGATAAAATCAAGACTTGGTCTCACTCTCACATGTAAATATTTTCTTTCCTTATGCATTTGTTATTCAAGACTTTTTGTTCAAAGAATCTGTGCAAGTGGGAACAAGCCGTCCTAAATTGGTGACCAAATTTTGACTATACATAATACTAATTTACAAACATCTAGGTACACTGATCTTATGCCACATGCGAAGATATGGTGTTGATGTTAAATCTTGTATAGACTTAAGATAATAGCCAATATTGCCAACGCAATTGGGACCGTGCAAGTTGGAGGCTGCCCACTACCAACAATTAATAATAGGCTTATCCCACTTAATAATTATAAAGATCTTAACAAATTATTCCCATGTTCTTTTCATGCCACATTTATATGTTTATCTAAAAAAGATATTGAAAATGACTAAGAAATTAACCATGTTATACTTTTGATATCTTTGCAGATTTCAGCTTGCACAAATGGGTATCCGAGGTATCCTAAGATTCACCAAGAAGAGAGAATCAAATGATCAGTCACTCACTGTGGGACTAACATATTAGATTAGAGGAATATATATAAAAGTATATAGATTTTGCATCTAACAGCTTCATCAGCTATTCATATATTAAGTCCTCATGTTCGTCAAGGAATGCCACGGTAATTTTCTTTTGAGAGATGAATTGTTTATGTTGTAAATTGAAATAGTGATTTTGTGAAACCAAAATCTAATTGCTACTTTTTTTAATCTTGTTTCAGGTTTCCTAAGGAATGCCAGTAATCTTTGACACCTAACACTGATTATAGTATAGATTACACTTCACCGCTACCATCAAACATAAAATTGTTGATTGGTGTTATAGAAACTGAGCTTTGGCTTTGGTGATTTATGTATATTTTTTTATGTCTCATTTTTTTTACTTTTATTTTCCCTTTGATTGGTGTATATCTTATATCTTATTGTGTGTGTATATATATAAATTAATGGCTTGTTGGTTATGGTCAAAGGCCTACTTAAAAATTAATTGATTAATGGATAGCTACACTTAGCATTTTTTGGACTTATAATCTATATTGAAGCTAAATAAGCACCTTTTGGGAGTCAAGTTAAAGATCTTATATAGTTTAAAAAAAAATAGATTAAAAACTATTTTCAAGTTAAATGTTGCAAGAGTCACGTAGTATCTGTACTTGCCTTTTGAAGAATGAGCAAGGGGAACCAATGCCACAAGTCACACACACAAGGAGGGAACTATCTTGGTCCTTTGAGATAAATTGATTCTCTCAAGTTTGATTTTTACATGAGAGAATACAACGTGATCTTTCACTTTTAAACTCATTATTAAGCTTTTTGAGATTTTTCTTTTGATAAGAGAACTTTACTCTCTTATATAGATATTACATTCGAGATGATCTATTCCATCATCCAAGAGGGATAGAGGCGCGACCTTTAAATCAAAGAACTTGACACGAAAATGAAAACTCATTTCTGAAGATGGAAACGGAAAACTTCTCAACTTTCAATTTAAAGAGACATCTCCCCCAGTAGCTAATTGGCCTTACCCATCGAAGTCAATGTTTCCTTTTGAATACCACATAAATAACTTACAACATAAACCACTCATGTACCTTAATTTCATGAGCAAACTTAGGAATAAGGGGGGTTTGTGAGTTGTGGGCGTATGAGATACAAATCGGTGGATAGAAAGTAAATTTTTAAGAAAAGTGTATCGTGAAAATGAAGAAGTAATGTCACTAGATATGATTTGACATGCATATAATATAATTTTATAGTGCAACAATGCTTTTTGTGGTTCATAGTGATCCATAGTGCATCAACACTTTTTGTGGTCATTATTTCACCGACTTTCTGTTGCGGTCAATATATGTATTTGTTTCAAATTTAAAACACAAAAACTCTAGTTTTCTTCTTACAAGTTTGGTAACACCTAAAAATAATTATCATTTTAGCTTACATCGACAAGTATGCGATTAAGGTTTAAGCGAGGAAGCCCCTTAGCCGAGGGAAGGTTAAATGATGGCTAAGATAGTTGAGTAAGGGAGAATTGATTATTTCACAACTTTATTGACTAAGAACATGGGTCTGTGGAATCTCAAACTTAGTAGAAATGGACAACGATACTTAAAATCGACAGTCGATGTTTATAATGCGACTAATCGTGCAAGGCGATGAGAAAGGAAGCACATCGTAAATAGATGTGCACCAAGGATCATGTCAACGAATCATGTGATGAAGGAGGAAGTTGAGAGTCAAATGTGGGGCACCATGATCCCCTCAACAAGGGAAACTAACACACTACTTGTAAAATTAGAAGAGTAGAGGCTAAACACCGTATGTCACATCGTTTGCCTAATATCGATAGTTTTTGCCAGTAAATACTCACTTTATTTCACTATTTTATATTGTTTTCATAACTTGTACGTTTGATGTGAATGTTTCCGGTAATTTTATGTTATGTTTCATTGAAGAAAAAACATTTTAAATTTGACGTAGGATTATATCTAAACTTAGTTTTTAATCGTATCAATCTGTAACTTCGATTAACCAATAAAAAAATAACAATCAGAAACAAAATTCCGATTCATAGGGATCAATTTTGAACATTGTAGCTTCCGATCCACACGAAAAATCTTCAAAACGATGATCGGAAGTTACAGAACCTAACTTCGGATCATTATGTATAGGAGTATTTTCGAGATTTAGGGAGGCCCGTAAGTAATTAGGGGACCCATATAACAATTCTAAAATTAGTACAAATAGCCGCTCTCAAAATTGAACTCCCACCGGAAGAAAACACCAACCACCACGATAGCAAGGGTTCAACTTCACCACCTTCATTCACTTCGCAATGAGGATGACAGTAGAACCAAGCTACTCTCCAACTTCAACAACTCCTAAAGAAGAACTCGAATGGCATCAATTACCAAAACACCCTCTCTTCACCACAACCACCACCACTCACGCCGTCTCCGGCAACTCCGTTTCACGAAACCTACTCGCTTACGACGGAGCCAACCGTCTCTATTTCTGGGACTCCAACAACAACCACCTCCATCGTCTCTCTCTTCGCCTTGGCGATCCTGATCCTACTTCCGTTCTCGCTGCTTCTCCCTCTAAGGTTCTTCTCTCTCTCTCTCTCTCTCTCTCTCTCTCTCTCTTTCTCTGATTCTTCGCTTTGAAATTAGGGTTTTGTATAATGGAAGTGAATGTTGATTGATTTTTGTGGTCTGTGATGGATTTGAATAGGTTTTGCAAACGGATATTGTGTTGGATTTTGAGGTGAATAGAATCTCTATCAATAGGAATGGAACTGCGATGCTTCTTTTTGGGAATGAAAGACTCTTTGTTATGTATCTCTATGGACGTACTTCCAAGAAGGATGATGTAAACTTGATTTGCAGGTAAAAACTTAAACTATGAAGTGATTATTATCACATTGTTCTAGTTTAGTTTTGAGGTGCATTGTATGAGTATAAATGAAATGGCTGTCATGAATGTAATTATTTTGATGCTGGAATTATGAATTTTCCATTACCATTTTAGAGAGTTGTATTTACATTTTTTTGGGGGGTTTGTTTTTGCAGGACTATTAGTGTTGGTTCTCAAACACATTCGCTTGGAAACAATGATATTCGTGTATTGGAAGCCTCATGGCACCCTTACAGTGATACCCATTTGGGAATCCTTTCTTCTGACTCAGTTTTTAGGTAAGCTTTTTATAATAATTTTTTTTTTCTAGGCAAGTGTTGGTGTGTGATATTGTTTATTTACTGTGTGCCTATGGTGTGACATGTTACACGTGGATGTTGGTTGTTCAAACTTCATTGGATGTTGTTGATTAATGTTTGACTAGGAATTGTATTGGAATAGGTTCGGCAGCAATAGTTTTCTTGCTAAGAACTTTGGGTGACCTAGTCCGGCAGTGTGCCGAGACTCAGATCCGAGATTGTATTAGTGGAAGGAGAGACTTCGTCCCATTGGGAAATAGTTGAACTTATTTATATAGGCAAGAATGTAACCTTTTCTCCTATTATGTGGGGAGCATGTAGCTAGAAACTGCTTCACCTACCCAGTCAATGCCCAGACCAAGTTCTGGAATGCATTTGCTGAGTTAACAGGGCACGTGCCCAAGATGGTAGGGTTCATGGGAAACCTGGCCTAGTTGACGTCATCCGTGGCCTAGATATTCTCATCTGTCGGCCGAGTTAATCTCCTACATGGGTTGAGATGATCTCATAAAGCGGGCTAAACTCATGTCATGGTAAAAACATGACAGTCCGCAGGCCCCCAAGCATGAAACATGTAAGGTGAAATGCTTAAGAGTAACGGCTTTTGAGCTTTCGTTGGTGAACTTTGCTTTTGTTGCCTACTTTTCCTCATGGTTGCCTTATTGTGTTGGTTTCACCGCTATGATGTATGTTCAGCGTCAATATGATATTTGATCTAGTCTTAAATCATTAAACAACGACTCATAGTTTGTACAGCCTGTTTTAGTAACATTGGGGCCTTATCAAAATCCTTTTGTGGTAAATTTTTTTTTTTAAAATTTCAAAAACCTTATTGAGAGTATTCTTGCTAGAACTTTTATGAGGTACCTTGCGCGATGACGATATGCCGAGACCAAGGACTAAGATGTCTATGGTAGAATCAATGGCCTCCTCCAAATGACCCTTTAACGCTTTTATTTATAGAACTGAGAGTGGGAGTTATTCGGTAGTGGGTGAGTTCCGAGATCACGGGCTGTGATTCAGAGATAGTGAAGAGTGGGCTGAGATAGATGCTTTTATATCTATGACAGTTCACAACCCCCAAGCACGAGGCCTTTAAGGGCGAAGTGCATAAGACAATAAGCTGAGATAATAACCCAGTACCCA
>Ga0209282_1000800_pt1 | contig 16037 bp, 8 predicted proteins | sample Mtrugardesep15_FD_187529 | JGI IMG/M metagenome (GOLD analysis project Ga0209282, IMG submission 187529) | Root nodule microbial communities of legume samples collected from California, USA - M. trunc garden sep15 (SPAdes) (version 2) | ecosystem: Host-associated > Plants > Roots > Nodule...
TGATTCGAAAAAACACTTAGATGAATTAATGCTTGCACAATGGAGGGAAATTTTTAGGGTTAAATTAGGTTAACATATAGCTTGACCAGACAAGCTTTAAAAAGAAAGATTTTATGAACATATGAGAATCAGTGAGTTAATGGGACAAGACTCTGAACTAAAACTGTAATTTTATTTGTTGATTTTAACACTCATGTACACAACAACTTTGTGACATTTTACCAGTGTATCAGCAAATCAATCAAATTTTACCTTTCAACACACAAACTTGGTATTTGTTATACCACAATGTGTGGTTATACAAAAAGTAAACCATCATAACTCAATACACATACAAACACAAAATTCTTAGCATATACCTATAAAATGCAAAGTTGCGTTCATGAATTAGAAAGCGTGAGTATGTGTGAGAAATAATATAGTAGAGTGCAAGAGTGTACTAAAATAATATAAAAAAAACATATTTGTCCTCAAATTAAATTGCAACGGGACTCGTAACCGAACCCGGTCCCTGTTTCACTTTTGCCATTGTCTTGTCCCTTATTTTTGTCTGTTTATTTTTTTACCAAATCCAACTTGACCCTTTGTGCTCGGGTCGAGCCGGGTTGCAAGATTGGAATAGGTTTTATACACTACTAAGTCAAGAAGTCCAATGGCTAGAATGTCATCCCACAAGATGAATAAATGAAAAATATCGAGTTTAAACTCTGATCCCTTTATATTGTAATGTCTCTACCAACTGATAAACAATTTATTTTATAAAAAAATACATGCACTATAATTATAATATCATTAAAATGATGTGATATATGAGTACACATTTTATCAACCTTTCACTTAACGAGGATACATCATTCTAGTTTATCAATACTACATTCTTAAGGTTGGTCCAATAATCATCAATCCATTTACACAAATTATTATTTTCACTTCCACTAATAAAATAAATAATACCAATTTATCACTTATAGTTTAAATAAACACGGAAGTCAGTTTCACACATATGACACCCAAATAAGTAAATAATAATAATAATAATAAAAAAAAACATAAGCTATTAATGGTCAAATACATTATATGGTAATTTAAGTTTGATGTTTGTAACGGGTTACTCCTTTGAGTTTTTTTTGCTATATATTGTTTCTTTAAATCATAAAATATTTTCACTATTACCCTCCTTTCATCACACAAAGTTAAAAAGTGTTCCTCTGGATGTTTAATGCTATGTTGGTGAGTCCAAATTCACGCATCTCAAAACTAGGGTCCATAGGTTTATTATTCAATATTGGTTTGGAACAATATTGTTCGATCATTGATTTATATGTTGTTCATTAAACATTTATATGTAAAATTAAGTTGAATTTGAAAACAAGAAGGAAAAAAATATGTGTAAGTAATCGTGTTTGATGCAATGAACACTTTTAGGATTTTTTTTAAGAGGTAAAACTTATAGCATTTCATTACTTAAAATGCGTTCAATACAATTTGGTGGCATGACCAAAATCTGGAAACTAGCTGACAATGTGGCCGCATTCGCTAACTCATAAGCAACCTCATTTGCTTGTCTCCGCACAAACTCAACACTAGAGTTTTCATTTAATTGCCTAAATAAAGATTTACAATCATTAATAATAGCTCCAAATTCCGTATTATCGTGATTGCTGGAATTGAAATTGCCAACCACCTTCTTTCAAGCTCAAAATCAATAGGACCTAATTGTAGCTCATGTACCCAATAAAGTGCCGACAATAAACCCAACGCTTCTCCAATATGAACATCACACTTGGGTTTAAACCATTTCGTTTTAGCAAGGACAAAAGTGCCTTCATCATCCCTAATACACGTACCAATACCGACTCTATTATCATGATTGGGGAAAGAGGCGTCAATATTGCATTTCATTCTTCCTAGACTCGGTTCCTTCCACTTCAGTACCCTGGTTTCATGTTGTTGCTTCTTGCTGCCATAACAGAGAACCTCAAACCACTTGCATTCTTAGTTGATTTCCAATCATATAACAGGGACGATGCACGTTCTAGAACAACACATTGTGTGTCAAAAATATCATTACACACATTATTATGTTGTTTCCAGATACTCCAAAGAATACATGCACAAAAAGGTGTGTTTCCAATCATATAACAGGGACGATGCACGTTCACGGTATATTAAAGAGATTAAGTGTTAGTTCCAATTAACTAATAGTTTTAATAAAATATGAGACACATATTTGTTATTGATATATAAAAAAATTCGCGACAAATCTTTGTCCCAAGTAAATATTAAAAAAATATTACGAGACAAATATTTGAACTACGAAATAAATCTGATTCAAATTTATAAAAAAAAAAAACTACTTTTAAAATTTGTGCATGTATTCAAAATTAAATAATTACATTGAAAATGTCCGGTCGTTGGATGAAAAACATATATCTTTTACTATTTATGTTGTTTAATTTTAATTGTATCAATTAAACTTTACGTTATGTTTTTTTTTCTTCTTCTTTTGATCAAGTAGTTTAATGACTAAAAATTTACATGAACAAATGAGGTGTGTTAGGGTTCGAAACCTAACCTTTATATATAATACGCAATATCTTTTGGCAAATGAAATCTTAATTTTCAAATAAAATCTTAATAATTATAATATTTTCTAGATTTCAATCATAATCCTTCTCATCCACCATTGGGGGCCTTCACTCATAATATTTTCTAGATTTCAATCATAATCCTTCTCATCCACCATTGGGGGCCTTCACTCATCAATGACCATAGTTTCTCAACCTCATATCTTTTAACAACAAAACATAACAACTACTCCTTCATATGTGGGTCTTAACTCTTAATTAAGGCTGAAATTTCTGCCAGTGGTAATGACTACAACTTCCCCCTCTACTCTATTGTGCCCGAATCTTCGTTAGGTAGGTCTTTAACCAACAACATATAATTTGTGGCCAATGATGTTGAGGAGAACATGAGTAGCTTCTTGGTATTATATGCAGTAAATTACCTCCTTGGTGAAGTGTCACATGGCAACAATTGAGTTTTATTAGCAATTGTTTTCATTTATGCGTCAGATGTTAACTTAGTGGTAATAGTTTAACATTTTAACCTTAACAATAACCCCTTCAATAAAAAGAAAAAAGAACCCTAAAAATAAAATCAAGAGTGCTAAAAATACTCTCTTTTTAATATTCACTTTAACATTTACTTTTTCATTGAGCAAAATTAACACGGATTGCACCATTTTATATATATATCCATTCATTTCCCAAGTGTAAGACTCATGTTGATATCATCCAATAAGAAAGGGCGTGTGTTAGAAAGAATGTTTCTTGCACTTCACAAATTTTATTAGTTCTCCATGATTAATTACTGATATCAAAACAAGTCCTTAAATGAGTTAGGGTTTATGGGCTTTTATCTGAATTTTCTCCTTTTCAAGGATTAATTTGAAGGACATCATACAAATTAAGAGATCAATTTGACAGTTTAACTTTTTCTGAATAAAGTTAATTGTCCAATGGTTTTCTCATCAAATTTATACTTATTACATTTCATGCACTTTTAGTTGCTAAATGTCATTTCTTTGCCAAATTATTTTGCACTGCAAACAATAAATTGTTATTCATGTTTCCTCTTAATGAAAATAAGAGTTAACTATAGAAAGTTGCTTTATAGCATGAAATGGAAAGGACAAAATAACAGATCATATATATCTGCCATGTTGTATTTTAATCATACATTAACAAGATAAGGTATTGTTTTTCCTAGATACATTAACAAGATAAACAAATTTTTTCCCTAGATACATTAACAAGAGAAGCAATTTTCTTCCTAGATACATACATGCGGATCCAATTCCAAACCAGGACATGACATGTATATATACATATCCTGTTTTTGATAAAAAAATCAATGAAAACTACTACTGATGTTTAACTAAGCAATCTTTGCTTTGGCGAGGGCTTTCTTCCTCTGCGCAAGCATGTACGAGTACAGGTGCGGACTACCTGCATAGAATTATGAAATTTAATCAGTTGGAGCATAGTGTCGGCAAAATAAATGCTGGAAATAGGGAATATAGAAGTAAGAAAAATGCTTTGTGCATGCCTGGAACGTAGATTGCCAACGCAACAATTGCGAGGTAAAAGTAATCGAATGAAGAGTTCCATGTATTCGGCATCCTGATGCAATACTTCTCAGATGCCTGAAAAACATACCAAATCAATAAAATGAAATCAGGTTCCTGATAAACAAGATCATCAAATAGTTCAAGTAGAGCTAATCATAAATCAGTCATAGACTAACAAGCAACAATTTTCCTTATTGCACCTTTCCGATTATAAACAACACATCATCACCAGGTTTAGATATTTTAAAGATTCTAAACCTGTTTGGATAAACAGCTAAATTAAGCACTTATAGCATAAGCGCTTATCATAATGCTTATGTATAATAAGCTATTCCTATAACAAAAGATAAAATTAAGTCAAACTATTATCTTAAGTTATAAGTTGTTTTCATAAGCTATTTTGGAGAGTTTATGGAAATAAGCTGAAAACAACTTATGGACATATCATATGCTATTTACACAAGCTCTCTCAAATAATCTCACAAGTGCTTATGCCAATAGATAGCCTAAAATAAGACAATCCAAAGAGGGCTTAAAGGTAATTTCAATTCTTCAATGTTCAAAATCTTTACCTTAATGAACGGCAAGGCAATATAAATCAAACCAACTTCACTGCTTATGCCTGTTGGATACAAAACTAAGAATGTGCTATATCTGCAAAGCAAAATTTGTAGTCAATATAAGAGCAAAATAAGATTTATCAATACTACACTTCATGAAGAAGACTTTACACTTAAATTTCATACCTAAGCCACAAAAGCCACGATGGGGAAAATCCAAAAGCCTCTTTAAGTCCGAAGAAAGAATAGCGAATAATCTGAAATTATAACAATAAAGAAGATTATAACTACTGATCTTCACTAAAGCTTTTCTTGCATTTTCAATGGTAAAACAAATGATTAAGTGCAAGCTGCAATAAAAATATTGGAAAATTTAATGTTAATTCTCATCAATACTTTCTTTTTATCTTTTCTTGGGAAAACGTAGGAAGTGTTACTTGATTAATAAGTACTAGTATTACGTAACGGACACTGCCAACTTATTTATTTCAGCTAAATATCAAACAAAACAAACAAATTGGAGTACCATACGGATAGTGTGAGTGCTGAATGTGAGTAAAAAGGCAGTATCATGAAAAACTTGCCTCGGTGATGGACCAGCTGATAAGTAGGGAGCTCACAAGAAAATGAGTCTGAGTCTGTCATTCAAAGATGTGCTAAATTTTCAATAACAGAATATCATAAAATCCTGAATTAAATGACACCAACAGAAAAAATAATAATAAAAGGCTTAAATACAGTTTTAGTCCTCCTATTTTGCATCATTCACAATTTTGTCCACTTTGTTTCTTAATCTACGATTTCGGTCCCCAATTTCGGTCCTCAATTACCAAATAATCAAATTTCAGCCTTAAAATGCATAGGTGAGGGAAAGTCATACAATTTGAAAAATGGGGACTAAAATTGCAAATTTGAATTTAGGGGACCAAATTGTAAATTAAATGATTTAGAGGGCCAAAAAAAAGTACTTAAGCCAAAATACATAAATTAGTGAAAATTGAAATTTGTGTTCACCTCAGGAAAACTCCACAAGATGCCCCATACCAAAAACAGCCTTGAACCAATCTGAGGCAATGTTGCTGATATTGGAGACTTCACAATCCCTTCATCAATTCAAAAACAAAATCAGAAAAAGACAAAAACAAAAACAAACTCTAACATCAAATTAAATCTACATTAAGCATTTAATCAATGGATTACTCACCAACTAAACCATGAAGAATCTACAAGACCATGCAATACAACGCCATATCCAAAAAACAAAATGAAGAAAATTTAGACAAATTCCCAAAAGGGTTTCTCAAAAAGTGATAAAAATCAAAAGGGCATCTCCAAAAATGATAAAAATCAAAACTTTTTAAACTAAATACCTCTAATATAGCAGCAGTTTGAGCAAAAAGCAAGGGCTTTTCAGCAACAGAGTAAACATGTTGATGACCCATTTCCTTCAATGTCTTCAAAACAAGAAATAGAACTTGTATCCTGCATAAATTTGAAAAAAAAAAGGATCTAAGATAACAATGATAAAAAAAATTCATAACTGGGTGAGAAAGTGAATGAATGAGTGAGAATTTACCATCCAAATAAAAGGGTAAAGTTGTAAAGAGAAAGGTAGAGCCTTTTCATAGGTGAAATAGAAGCACCCATTGAAGAAGGAAGTGATGATGAAGAGAAGAGAGATCTGAGAGGAGAAACCTAAGAAGGGTTCAAAAATATTCACAAAGTTTGTAATAATTAATTAAAATAATTGAAGGGGGGTGACAAATGTTTCATCTTATGATTGGATTATATAGGGTGACATAAGATTGGAATTGGGGGAAGTAGCCCAACTAACAACAACTTTAGTGTGTTAATTAATTAAGAGGGTAATAATAGCAATAGCAATAGCAATAGCAACATAAAGTAGATATGGTAGAGGAGAAGTGGCATAGTACTTTATTTATTATAAAAAAAGAAGAAAAAGAAAAAAGTGGCATAGTAGGACTAGTTAATTTGGTTAGGTAGTTGAACTTCTCAACCAAACACGTCATGTGTAAGTCAGTAAAGTAATGATAACATAGGACTGAACTGCTCTGGTCTAGTGTGGGTATCCGTTGTCTGTCTGGCAGCCATAGCAAAACATAATTTAGTTTCATATATGGTATGGTTTGCACTTCCTCCGTCTCTATACGTAAACATTCTATCTTTTTAATAAAATGGTGTTTACATTTAAGGATGAAGGGAGTAAATTTATTTAATTGTCTTTCATATAAAAAATTGTTTATATTTACTTATAATTTTTTATGTAGTGTATTTATCTATCATAGAGAGCAAAAGAGTTGATAAATAATTAAGAATAATATTAGGAGTAAATTACACTCTGATCATCTCAAAGATGTTTGAATTAGACCCTCTTCCCCTCTTATGTTAAAATATACACTTCTCTCTCCTCTTATTCAAAACATATTATAAAATATTTCAATCTTCTCCCTTAAGAGAAACATGAATTACATTACTCTCTCCTCTTATGTTAAAATCTACAATTTACTCCCTCAGTAACTTTTTATTTTATTTCTAATAATCTAGCAAAAAAATAATAATCTAACACACTTAAAAAATAGTATTGAAGGTTTATTTTAATATAACCAAAATTTGAATACATATTTTTTGCTATTTTTTATTCACAACTTCATTAACATATAGTTTTGAACCCTATAATAAAATATGAAACAACTCAAAATAAAATTAAAATATGTGAAAAATTACTAAAGACAATAAAATATGGTTATTTAAAAGTTAATTTTATACTCTAAATTATAAAATTAATAGCAAAATATTTAAATTTAATTATCATTGACATTTAAAATATAAAAAAAGAATTTATTTTTCTAAAATGGTATATATCATAAAAATATTTACTTATGTTAAAATAGATTAAAGTGTAGTGCATATTTAATTATTAAGGAAGTGAGTTTGTAATTCAAGCATCTTATAGGGGAGGGGAGTATAAATTTTACTTTTCAAGGGAGGGAAGTGTAGATTTTAACATAAGAGAGAAGGGGGGTGTAATTTAAGAATCTTTGATAGGAGGAGAGTGTAATTTACTCTAATATTAATATATTATAGGACAAAGGAAAATGATGATATGAAAAATAGTAAAATTTATTGGTTGTGTTTGTATGAGTAAAAAATAAAAAATGACAAGTAAAATGTAACTAAAGTAGGGTTCAAATCTATCATTAGGCATGCATCGCTCTTAAAATTTATAGGAAGAGTTTGTTACTCATTTGAGTCTCAAAATTTTTAAAGACTTAATCACCGCAATTGCATGCGCGAATGATACTTGGTTTAAAAAAACAATGTAATCGAAGGAGGGCATTACAAAACAACTTGTTAAAAGCATGTACTTAGATGATTAAGAAGGTTAGTTTGGTAAAGTTGTCATTCTTTTTACTTTTTTTTTATTTCTGTAAAATGTTTAATATTACAACTTTTATAGGATAGATGAAGTATAACTTTTGGCTTGGGTCATGTGGTCCATGATGGACAATTTTCAAAGGGTTAGATAAAAAATTCATTGATGTTCTCACTTTTGAGTTTGCTAAAACACTCATTCGACGACAGTTAACTGTCAAAGTTTCATTTTTTGTAATGTAAATCTGACGACAATTAACTATCGATAAAAATAAATGTATAATTTACTAATGTTCCATAGCATGTTGTTGCATATCATGGATTGTCTATACTATACCAGGTCTATTTCTCCTTCAATTTATGATGTGACAAGTGATTCTTTTGGTGGGGTTTGGATTGGACTAAAATTAATTTTAGAGCCAACTTTTCACCCTCTCTAATCTTAAAATTAATTTTGGAGCCAACTCTTCACCCACTCTAAAACTTCTTAAAAACTGCACATGCATATTTTCTTTTTTAAAGAAAAAATAAGTTTTTTTTTAAGAACATCACAATAAAAAATATTGGAGTCAGCAATACCATTGACTATGTTTTTTGGAATTTTAATTTTGACTCTATAAACACAACCATAATTTTGTTTTCTCTAGAGAGACAGAACTTGATAAGCCTCTTACTTTCAAGGTAGTAAGAATGAAATAAGTTACCGCTTGCATCAAGAGATGAAAATACATCTAGTTAAAATATTCACTGTATCAAGCCTCTTCCTGGGTCTATTAAAGTTGACAATGGTGACTCGTACATTCATGGCCAGATAGCTTGTGGCAACCTCACTAGAAATCACTATAATGACGAGTCCTATATTTAGACCAGAAGGTGGGAACTTTTTCGTATAACAAAATTATGAATTTTTCCTTATAAAAAAGTTAGACAATTTAGTCATCCAAAATATCTCGCTTACACAATCAGTCATCCAAAAAATTTCTTCAAATTTTTAAAGACAATGTTGTATGCTCTGAATTTCCTTGGTTGTTTTGCTTTCAACGTAGACATTTCATATGATTTGAATATTGAAATTATGAGTGTTTTCATTGCTATTGAGTTAGCTTGTAAGAAAGGTTGAACTTATCTCTAGCTTGCAACTTGTCAACTTGGCTTTCAAGCGGTTCAAGATTATTCCTTGAAGTTTATATAATCAGTGGCAAAATTAATTGCCTAAAGCTGCTTAGAAACATAACCTTCAAGGTCTATCATAAATTCTATTTATCATTATAGATTCGATTTACCTAAAGTATAGATTCTATTGATGTTGAAATCTTCTTTAGTAAAATGTGCACTTATTTTTTTCTTCCCATTATCAAGATTGAATTTCTAACACAATTTTTTTTACACACTTTGTATGTTGTCTCGGATATTGGTCTAATTTCCTCAAATTTGTACCTTTTATTTTCGTTATAAATAATTTTTTAGAATGAATGCAGTCGATAAAGTTAGTTATAAAATGTCAATTTAGTTAAGATGTCATAACTATTATTTAATGTTTTTACACTCTATTGCCTTACATATAAAAAACATCGTCAATGCTGTTAATTTCTATGAAATATATGAGCTTTTAGACAAACCAAACCACCATCACATCACTTCTTCCATTCCACATCTTGCTTTCATACACTACCTTACTTTTTAACCTGCAAGACCTCCATATTAACATCTTTTTTTTTTTGGTACAACCATATTAACATTCTATTTGTAGGTAATTATTGATAGATATTTTTATTCCAATAATATAAAAATTAACTGGAACAAATTGTCACGTTCAGTGGGACTTGTTTGATTGACTATTGTGTTTAATCGGACAAAAATAGTAAACTCAAATGATGCAATTTTATGCGATTAAAGAACAACAATATTGGTAATCTAGAATACTTAATAAAAAAAAGAGCATTAATATTTGGACATCTAAAATTGTATAACTTATAAAACCAAGTATTAATTTGGTTAAAAGAGAGAAAAGAAAAAATATTATAAAAATCTTGAGTTGTTTTGAGTATGGTTTTTTTTAAGTTATCTCAAAGATTATCCAATTTTAAATATTCAAATATCAATACTCTATAGAAAAATATCCACATGGTAACAAATTCTGGAAGTCTTAATTAGAGTCACTTACTATTGTTTGTATAATGTTTGGGTATATAGGCTAACATGGGATTAGGGAAGTAGCCCAACTAACAACAACTGTATCAATTAAGAGAGTAGTAATAATACAATAATACAACATAAATATAGTGGAGGAGAAGTGGTATACTAGTTTAATTTAGTTAGGTAGCTGAATTGAACTCCTCAACTATGTATGTGTAGGATTGAACTGGCCTGGGTATTAGTTGTCTGTTGGACAGCCACGGCAATAGGAATTTTTTTGGTTTCACATGTGCTCATAAATAAATTCTTTACCTTTTTTAATTAAAGAAAATAGGTTTTGGTTTCACATATGGTCATAAATAAATTCTTTACTCTCTAGTGTATTTTCAGAAAAATAAATAAAATGGTTTCTATCCTTGTAAAAAAAAAAACTTCTGTTCTCTTTTCAAAATGTCACTATTTTCAAAATTATTAATAAGGTTAATTTAGTAAAACTATTATTACTATTTAAGGTGAGAAGAGAATAATACTTCGATCCATGTTAGGGAATATATGAACTCGGAATCTGATGTCAAAGATATGTTTATTTTTCATCAGACCAAACTCTTGGAGTTATTTATAATTTTTGTTTAAATTATGGAAAATGATTTAATATGATAATTTTTTGAGAAAGTAGTATCATTTTTGGCTAGGGACAGTTGGGTCATGTACCATGTACCATGTGGTACATGATGGACAATATCATGAGTTAAATCAAATGCATGGTTCTTATCATGGATTGTCTACACCATATAAGTTCCATTTCTCCTTCAGTTAATGATGTGGTAACAGGCTAGTGATTTGTTGGATTGAGCTGAATTTAAAAATAACACATGTATATTTATTTTATTGACTCAACTGAACATGTATCTAGACTAGAAATGCAGTTTTTGACCAATTAAATTTCCATAAATGAACATTCAGAAAGCATAAAACGTGTATGCCTAAAATAATGTCAGGGATGGGAAAAGTTACTCTCTATTTTTATAGTACCTGCATTTTGTCAACCTTAAACCTTAGCCCATGTCTTATATCAGGTCAATTGAGATGGCTGATTGGTATGGACTGATTTTGATAACTCTGGAGAATGGCGTGTGGACTTTAGAATTTGTTTAATATTATTAAAGCTAAGTTTCCATATTTTATAAAATGAATACAAATAGAAATTAGAAAGTGATAAAAAAAAATAGAAATTAGAAAGTAACTTTATAAAAAGTAGCAGAACTGCTAAATATAACATAAATTTTATGCTAAAGAATCTCATATGGCGGGTGTGTCGCGGTGTGCTGCCTACTAGAGCAAGACTCCATGATAAAGGGGTTCAATGTCCGACTTCATGTGTACACTGTTTAGCAGAAAATGAAGATGCAGCCCACCTTTTGCTTGATTGTCCCACAGCTGTACAGGTTTGGCAGGTGTCTGGTTTGTGGCAAGACATTCAGCAAGCCACAATTCATGAAAATTCTGCTACTGATGTTGTTTTCTACTTGCTGCAACGTCTCACAGTGGAACAAAGCAAACGATTTGCTGCCACAGTTTGGAGTATTTTTGGAAACGTCGGAATTTAAAGGTATGGGAAAACAAGGATGAGTTGTGTGCCATGACTGTTGATAGAGCGGGTGTAATGATCAAAGAATGGCAACAAGCTTGTGATATCCGAACTGGTTCGCATCAGATAGGTACTGCTAGTGCACCAATTCTGCAGCAGCACAACACTGATGTGCAGCTGCCTTCTACGCGTGTTCAGTGGCAGCGTCCTCCCGAGGACGTCTCAAATGTAACGTGGATGCAGGATTTTCTACTGCTATGAACAGAACAGGATCGGTATATGTGTAAGAGACGACGATGGTGCGTTTGTGCTTGCCAAAACTATCACTTTTGATGTAATTCACTCAGTTCATGTTGGCGAGGCGTTGGGATTGTACTATGCAATGGAATGGCTCAGTGATATGCAACTCCATAACATTGATTTCGAGACGGATTCTAAACCCACACATAACTTTTCATGCTCATAAAGATGATGTCTCTGAATTCGGGCATATTATCTCGGCTTGTCGATCTCTCTTCAACAACCATTTAACAAACTCTCGGGTTGAGTTTACTAGGCGACAAGCAAATGAGGTTGCTCACGCTTTGGTCGGTGAGGCTACCTTGTCAGCTAGTCCCATTATTTATTTTAATCCCCCGCATTGTATAAACAATATTATCTTTAATGAAATGCTATAAGCATCTTTCCCTAAAAAAAACATAAATTTTATGCTATTGTTTGAATATTTAAGTTTTTCGTAAAAGATAACAGCAAGGGCCATTTTATACTATTGTTCAACTATCATTATTAACATTTCGCGAGCTTTATGATCTGCCCTAATCGTGACGAGTCACCGAAATACAACTCACCAAAACTTTTGATTATTATAAAAAAGAAATCTCAGTGGAACAGATTCATTGAAAATGAACAAGTATACGTAGAATACAAATGGAATTCCATATACAAACCAAAGAAAAAAAAAAGGTCATGTTTTAAAACTACATGACTTTTTCTTGCACACATTCTACTATTCCTCTAGCAACTACTATTGAGCTCCTTGAATGGAGATCTTGTATCAGAAATGGCTTCAACTTTCTTTATCCTACTAGTAGGAGAAACTTGAACTTGCATATTCTCTTTCACATGGAAAAAGCTATTATCCTTTTTCAAATTCATTGCAGCACCATCAATCTCAAAAGATTCCTCCATGCTTCTCAACATGTCCCTCAGTTGAGTGTCTGCATTAGACAACTCATAGATTCTATCATACAACCCTTGAACAAAAGCCAACAAATTTTCCCTTTCTAAGGACAGTTTTGTTGCATTTTCATTCAGCTCACAAGCTCTTTCCATTGTGCTTTTTGCAATCACAATACTCTCAAATTCTCTTCTAAATGATTCCTGTTCCAACAAAACAACCTCTTTCTGAAGCTCCTCGACAGCCTTATCTTTCTCTTGCTTGATGCTTTCACCAACATCTACTTGTGCAAGAAGTGAAGCTTCTAGTTCTTTACGCGTCAAATGGCTCTTTTCAAGATCATTCTTCAAACGATCGAGAATTGACTTCCATATTTGCAATTCAAATTCCATTTCACTTCTTTCGCAAATTCTCTCATCCAGTTCATTGATAGCAATGTCTAAAGCTTCATGTGTTTCTCTAAGTTGTTCTTTTGATTCACATTCAATCTGCAAAACCTTTTCTTCAAGGATCTGCTGACACCTAGTTGATTCTTCCAGCATTTCCTTGTATCTATCAAGTTCCTTCTGCAGTTCTTTGTTGTATTCATTGGACTCGAGTTCATTTTGAAGTGAGTGCTGCAATTCTTTGTTGGGTCCATAGGACTCAATCTTCCTCATCAAACACGCTGCTTTCTCGCGTTCTTCATTTAAGCCTTTTTGAGCACTGATCAAAGCATCATCTTTCACCTCCAACTGCTTTATCAGTTGAAAAATCTCCCCTTCTTTCTCTTTGTTGAGTAGATCCATCTCATCTTTATAACGAGCAAGCCTTAACTGAGCCTCAGAAATTCCTTGTTTCAACACTAGCAACATCACAGACATCTCCTCATTCAACAACCTTGTCTCAACGGCTATCGAATGAGAACTTTCCAACTCCATCTGAAGCTCTTCCACTGCTGCAATTTTAGCTTCCAGCTCAGATTGACACATATTCAGTTGTCCAGTCAATTGTTCTATCCGAGAGTCCCATTCGGCCTCTCTAGCCTTAAGAGTCAAGGCACACTCTTTATGTGTTTGTTCTAAATTTTTATGCTTGGTCCTCAACTTCGACTGCGAATAGTAAGCACCTGCTTCTTGAATTTGAGCTTCCTGTAGTTCTCTGAGTGACATCTTTAACTCTTGATTTTCTTGCTCTAGCTTCTCCATTTGGTACTTCGATTCTTTAATATGCGCCTCTTTTGTTTTCAGCGAATATCTCAAATCAGCAATATCTTTGTCGCGATCAGAATTTAAGCAATCGAGCTTTAGTCTAGCATCGTGGTACTCACTACCAGCATTATCAAGCTGCAGCCTAAAATCTGAAACTTCAACTTCGAGTCGCTTTTTCTGGCTTTCTACATGAGCCAGAGCTTGGTGGCAGGTCTGTAATTGATGTTGAAGATCTTCTGATATTCTGATCCGAGAGTCTAATTTAACTTGAAGTGAAGAAATCTCATCAAGCAATGTAGATTTTTCCATCTCCCACTCTTTCTTGCTAGACTTAAACTGGCCTTTAAGTTTCTCATATGCTTCTTCTAGATGTTTAAACTGTTCCTTCTTCCACTTCAATTGATCTTCCAGCTTCACTTTTTCCTCCTCCAACTTCTGAAACATGTCATCTCTTTCACTAAGTTCTTTGGTTGATTTTAATTTTTTCTGCGATTCTGAACACTTCTGCTTCGAAACCGATAGACAACTTTTCAAGCTTTCAATTTCTTTTCTGTATTGACAAACCTGTTGTTCTTGATTCTCTGCCTTGTCATTTGCTTCCTCCAAGGCCAATACCAATCCTCTTTTCTCATCTTCCCACTTTTTAATCTTTTCATCGAAATCAACTCGAAGTTTATCGCTAGCAGCTTTGAGATGTTTGATGATGGACTCTTGTTCTTTCAAAGTCCCTTTGAGATTTTCATACAAATTCTTTGCCTCGGCAATTTCATCCGCCTTTTGAAGCAGTTCCTGATCAAGCTTCTCAGATTTGGACTTTGCTTCTTGTGTTTGATTGACTTGTGCATTAAGTGATCTCTTCAAATTCTCAAGTGAATCTGACTTTGCTCTTAGTTCTCCCTTGAGTCTCTCAATCTCAGTTTTTGCTTCATCGAGCTCTTCATAAACCTTTTCCATTTTTCTTTTCACATATAAGAAACTCAAAAAAGAAATCCGTGTTACCTAGCAGTGTGCAAAACAAAACAAGCAATGTTACACAAAGAATACACTCATAAGAGAAATAAAACGAAGAGACGTTAATATAATGCTTCATAAGAGAACCTATTTGCATTGGTTTATTTGGGCTTATCTACTGACATAAGTTTTATTAGACGGTTTGGGAGAACTTAAGAGAACAGCTTACAACAACTTTCACAAGTTTTTTTCAACTTATTTTCATAAGTTCTCCAATATAACTTATAAAAACAACTTATAGCATATATAAATGCAATTTAAAGCTATTTAATATTTTGCTATAAAAATAGCTTATGCAAGCTTATACATAAGCATTTATCATGATAAGCTCTTCTGATATAAGTTGCAAATTAGCTGTTTATCCAAACAGGCCTATATGTCCTAAAAATAATTAATTCCTAAACAAGTTAGATTAGTTCTGTGTGCGCGCAGCCAAATTAAGTGGTCAAGAAACAACATTACGTTTGAATTAGTGAAAGGGAACTTGTTAATTGTTACTCAATTATCATCATTTTGTGGTTTCTCCATAGGTTCCCTCAACCGATTTAATTCAATTCGAAGCGTGTGAGACACTAAATGTGGGTATGCCCCTTCCACTAGACCTAATCCCCCCTTCCTAAGAAAAGTTGAAAACTACTATATGGTATAAAAAAACCGTTCATTACAGAAGCACTAATTTATAGACATTATAGAATCTACTATCACTACTTGATTTTCTTAAAGCATATAAAAGAAACACAAATATTATTATGAAAAAAGACTAAGAATCTAAGACCCCCCCTTAAAATTTGATTACATGTTCTTTAATTTTTCAATATATACCAATTATTACATGGCACTGCAAGAA
>Ga0209282_1000801_pt1 | contig 16029 bp, 17 predicted proteins | sample Mtrugardesep15_FD_187529 | JGI IMG/M metagenome (GOLD analysis project Ga0209282, IMG submission 187529) | Root nodule microbial communities of legume samples collected from California, USA - M. trunc garden sep15 (SPAdes) (version 2) | ecosystem: Host-associated > Plants > Roots > Nodule...
TTTATTTTTTGTTGAAATAATTATATATGCTTATGAGTTTGACAAAGTTTTTTTTTTTAAATATGATTTTGATAAAGATTATATACGTTTATTTTATGATGTATTTTTATCATAAAAAAATAAAAGAAAATTGAAAAGTATTTACTTTCTAATAAATATTTCGACAAGATAGTAACATAGTCGGTGATCTTTATCCAAACATGTGTTATTATAATCATAGTAAAAGCATATTGAAAACAAGGGTTCAACTCCCACCAACGCTACTTTTTATAGCATAATTTAATTAAAATATGTTCTTGCTTCAAACCGGTCCAACCAAATACTCGGCCGAGTCACCGGTTTTGACCGGTTCTCGCCGAGCTAACTGCATAGCCGATCCAAAGACCTGCTCGAACTGGCCGGTCAAACCGGTTGAAACGTTTAAAACCAACGGGTGATAATAATGACTTAAGACACTGACAAATTGCATTGTTGCTTTGTCATCTATTTTGTTGGTCTGTACCGTGTAGTGCATTCTCTTTTTGATTCTTTTCTTGATTCCTAATGCTAAAATTAATAAATAAAAAATTCATAATGTATTTTGGTCCGTATATAAACTTCACATAAATAGTTTTTTCTGCTAAAAGTTTATGGTTTACCCAAGCATTTCTATACACTCTTTCGCAGAAGTTCACAATTATTTATTTTCATTCAGATAGTACTGAATGTCCTGTTGTTGTAGGGAAATCAGTGTTGCTAATCATGGTATAGTCTAGTATAAGTAGGACTCTCTCGCCATACCTTAGAGCATTGCGAAATTCCTCGGAAACCAGGTAATTTGATGTTTGCCTTCTTTTTAAGTTTTTGTTACTCTTTTTCTTTAGTAGGTTATATTCAATGTTGGTCTAATGAATGCTCCAAAGTATATTTGTAATTTGTACATGCTGACAAGGAATTATTCAATAAACCTTTCATCAAGGTGCGGTGTTTTAGACGCTAGCATTTTTCTTATTGTAACGGGTTGATACTTGATGAGCTACTTTTTTTTTAGCGAAATTGTGGTACAATTCAATGCTGATATTGCGGATGGGATGCCATGGAAGGTTGTTTCTACACAGAAAGAGGTCTGCCTTCACCGCAAATATGCTGTGTTTCCATCATATAATTTAATTTTATATCTTGAAACTATTAAATTAATTTACAACAGTCCATGATAATTTATTGCACAAACCCCCTGATACCCAGAGGGAAAAGTGAGAATTGTAATGTAGCATTATTCATTTGCTCTACCAGATTAGGATGAAGCCCGGAGAATCAGCCCTTGTATTTTATACCGCTGAAAACAAAAGTTCTACTCCGATAACCGGTGTTGCGACATATATAATGTCACTCCTAAGAAGGTACTGACTACTGAAGAATACTCTATATTGCATAATAGAAGTTTCCTTTGAAGTACTCTTCACTTCACATGGTCTATCTACAATGACTATCTGATATCTTTGCAACTGAATATTTCAATCCCTCACTTGATTAAGTTTCCTTTGAACATACTATCAAATTTCCAAGTGTTCCTATTGGAATGGAAGTCTTTTTAGGTCTTTTTTATGCTGAAATAATAAAGGAGCTTGACTTTGAAGAATTTTTTTTTCATTTTTTGCTTCCATATACATCCATCTTGATCGTGTGCTTCTTGTATGTAGGTATTCTTTTATATTGACCCTGAAATTGAGGATGATCCTAAAATGGATGGTATCGATAACATAATATTATCATTTACTTTCCATCAAGGTCTCGAAGAATAAGACCAATTTGAACATATGAGATTTAAATAATGGCGTCGCTTCCTTTCAAAAGGCAAAAGAGAACTCTTGATCCATGAAGCTCAAGTTGTATTTCCTGTTTTTGGTGATCGATGAAGGATTAAACTTCCGATTGTAATTTGTTTTATGAATAAGGCCTCAATGAAATCTCTTAAAGTATTACTCTTTTTTCCAACTTAGTATATAAAAATAGTAAGTAGCCTCTAAAGCTTATGAAATCCGTCACTTCAGTCTTTGTAGAGATGTTAGAGAATCGTAGGACGAATTATGTTATGCTTTAGAGGGTAAAGTTAAGAGAGTGATACTTAAAAGACTAAATTAATGGTTTGTTCTGTCTTACACCCTTTAATGTGCACTTTGTTTCTAAATTATGAAGTCATCTCTTCCGATATAAGTGTTGGAAAACACCCCTGTGACTGGGTTTTGAAGGTTTCGGGAATCATTATTTACCTTGCTAAACCAGTGTTGCTTAGGGTTAGTTTATTGTGTCATGTCATGTGGAATGCAACAAAGACCCGGTGAGGGTGAAGAACCTCTAGGTATTAGCCATTTAGATGCATTATTTTGCTTTTAATATTTAACAGTCATGATTGTTGAGATCTTGGCAATATGATGATCACTTTTCAATCTAGCCAAGTGAGCACATTAAATGTGATGTCTTTATCATTTACCCTAATCGTTAGCTCCCTTCTTTCCACTTTAATGAGAATCCGCCGTGTGACTAGGACATGTCTTTAAAGAATGACAAGAACTTCATCATTAACTACAAAATCCGTGATCACAAAATCAACTGGAAACACAAATAAGGATGTTTTCTATCTTTCAATGTTGTAGGCCTAGCAACTTCGGTTCCCAATTCGTTGAATACAGACGTGGCAATAACTTGATGCTAGCCCCTAAATCATAAAGGGTTTCCCAAATAACACAGAATGGTAAAATTGTGTGGATCCTTCAATTTTGGAGGTATTATGGAGTAGCTGGATGAACTCCTAACTCCTCGGTCATAACAACTATTTCAAACTCTCCCAACAACTTCCTCTTAGTGAGAATATCTTTCATGAACCTTGCATATATTGATATATGATGGATTGCAAGAAATTTTTCAAAATGTTTGTCTTAAAGCTTGATCCTTTGCGAAAATGAAAATTGAGATCTTTCTAGACTAAGCTTCTAAAGTGATCCTTTGAGAAAATGAAAATTGAGATCTTTCTAGACTAAGTTTCTAAAGAATCTTTGTCACAACAAAGGTATACGTCGGAAGTGTACGACTATATCGGTTTTAGTATAAAGGGTTATCAAATCCACATAGACCAACTTACAAGTACCGCTATATGTCGTTCTATCTATGGCTAGTTTAAAACAATTTGGTTTTGCAGGTAAAAATAAAGTATTGAATTTAATTTAATAATAATAACAAGAGACTAGAATGTAGTTCTCGTCGACCGTTGATACTCACAAAAGCCACACTTTTATAATTAAAACAAGATAATTTTTTTCGCGGGAAATAATTAAATTAAAGATACCGCTTACTCTAACGCATGTGAAGTCAGAAGTCGAATCTTGTCCCGCTTTCACGTGATACGAATTACAAGTTCGAAGTCCTATTTAATAAAGATTTTAACATTATATGATGAGAGAGATATTTACTTAATATTATCAAAGATTGGCTATTACTACTTAGAAAAAATTTAAAAAGATTGGCCAAAGCATCATAAAACATGCCATTATCAAATACAATTTAAGTGTGACAATAACAAAATCACGAGTCCAAAATAAAATTCAAGATTAACCATTACAAAAGCATGAGCAAAATACATGACCACAATCTATTTATTTAGTTCAACACTATCATATCAACTTCACCTAATATTCACCAAAATACATTTAATCTAAAACAAGAAACATCATAAAAATAAGCCCTCGGCAAATCCAATAACAAAATCATGAGTCCAAACATACAATATAAGCTTAAACATTGCAAAAACATGAGTAACAAACAACAACATGACCACCATCTATTTATCGAGTTATTTAGTTCAATAATAGCATAACATGAAAATTCAAGATCCCATATATATCACACACAATATTTAGCGATTTTTGTTTAAGCAAAAGTTATAGTGCAAAATCATGACATGTCATCTAAATGCATTGGCACCTCAAAACTATCAAATATCATTTACCATACTCAAAAAATAGTTATTGACTTATTGAATAAGTGAATTAATTTTTTTTCTTCATATTATATATATATATATATATATATATATATATATATATATATATATATATATATATCATGTTCAAATTTCTTTAGAAACAGTTGAAAAGGATCTTTAAGGGCTACTTTTTTATACACACACTTTATACATTTTTAAACAAAATAAATCAAGTTGTATAAATATAATTATTATATCAAACTAGTGTGCAGATGGACACGTCTACCTATCTATATGCTCTTTTTTGTTTTACTATTGCACTAACATGTGTATATATTTTACTATGTTTCTTTATAAAAATTTTACAATCAATTATTTTTGACAAGTTTTTTTACAATCAATTAATATTATCAACTATATATTTTAGAAAATAACATACATATTAAATTATCAAATTAATCCAATTTAATTAAATGACACTTAAATAAAATCAAGGATAATTTTGTCATAATAATTGAACTAGAGTTAAGTTTCATATTTTTATTTCATTAAACAAGAAAAATATTATCTTATTTGAATCCTCCTTCCTCTTTTGCAACCAAAAAAAAAAAATCCTCCTTCCTCTTTCAAACAAACATGTTCTTTCTTTTTAATTAAACTGCTCCATTCCACTTTTCACTCTCTCTCTCTTATTATCTTTATGTCCGACTTCTTTATTACTATTTTCTTATTACTATTTTCTTAATTTTTTCACTACTCTATTTTATTTTACTCTTACATGAAATACACAAGAGAAATGTCAACCATTAATACATAAAGATATCAAATAAATATTTGTCGTTGATTCCTTCAAAAAACAAAAATATTTGTCGTTGATTACTATAAAAGATAATGGACAAATATTTGTTTACGATACGTAAAAAAATGGATTAGTATTTTACCACTAATAAATAAATATAAAAGAATAAGTCAAATATATATTTGTTATTGATGACTAAAAAATACAACACAAATAATTGTCATAGATAAATTTTAGAAAAAATATGAGACAAATAGTTGTCAATTTTTTAGGGGGACAAATAGTTGTGATTGAGAATGAAACCTTTTGTGAAAATTACACATCGCATAAAAAAAGAGGTTAAAGTTATCTCATACCATTCAGACCAAGAGTAAACAAACACGATCTATTAATAAAATAATTTTATTTTTGCCTCTTTACAATTTCTGTCTTATTAATATTGGTCATTTTTAGTTATGCATTCTTTAATATTGTATGCAATGTTCTTCATTTTTGGAGAATTGAAGATTTCGAACAAAACATGGTTCAATTATATTTGTCGAGCAAGTGGTGTTTTGGAGAGAAAAATGGGACGCGTGAGTAACTAATAGGATGGAAAAAGTAGTTTTTGCTTCAAGATTGTCGTTGATCAGACCTGTTTCTTTCAGTTCCTTCGATCTTGTAGAGGTAAGGTGCTTTTATAAATTCCTTAGCACCTTGTAGACCTAAGTCCTCTTCTTGTTCATTTTGGTTGAATAAACGCTGCTCATGAATCATATACCTATAATCTAATAGTGAAACAATCTTCAATGTCATCATTGGGGTATTTCAATGCATTGAGCACATTGAAAGTGATGTCGTGATCATTTGCCCTAATTGTTAGCTCCCTTTTTCCACTTCAATGAGAATCCTCCATGTGGTTAGAAAATGTCTTCAAAGAATGATGAGAACTACATCATCAACTACAAAATCCATGATCACAAAATCAGCTAGAAACAGAAATGTTTCTACCCTTGTAAGGAGGTTGTCTATTTTTCCTTGAGGGTAACATATGGTTCCAATGCATCAATGTTGTAGGCCTATCTATTACAATTCCCAATTCGTTAAATATGCACATGACATTAACTTGATGCTAGCCCCTAAATCACAAAGGATTTCCCACTATAAATGTCCTAAATAACACAAAAATGGTAAAATTGGTTGGATCCTTCAATTTTGGAGGTATTTTTCTTTAGAGTTGCTGGATGAACTCCTTGGTCATAACAATTATTTCAAACTCTCCCAACATCTTCCTCTTAGTGAGAATATCTTTCACGAACTTTGTATAGTTTGACATATGATGGATTGCATCAATCAAGGGTCTGTTGATGTGAATTACTTTGAATATCTCAAGAAAATTTCCAAAATGATTGTCTTGGAAAGCTTGGTTGATTGTTCGAGGAAATGGAAGTTGAGATCTTTCTAGACTAAGCTTCTAAAGGATCTTTGTCACAACAAGTGCTGCTATAGAAGATGCCACTCTAGGTGCCTGCGATGACTCTGCTAATTCAATTTCATGGCCTGGCCTAGTTGGACATGGGTTGGAGTAGTTGGACTAAGGTTTATGAAGGTCTGAAATTGGTGTCCTAGCATTTTCCACATGCTTTGGTTGTTGAGCAGGTGCATAAAAACTTGGTGACACAACCTGTTTAGCCATATAGCTCACAAAAATTGGATTTGTAGAAAATTCCTTATAAAGATGACCTCCACAATATACACATGAAAAATTGTTCGTCATGTTCATAAAAGTCTTCATCATGTTGTATAGAGTTTGATAATTAAAATCCTACATCGTCTAATGGAATAGGATTTGATAAGTATACACATGAATAATATACACATGAATAATTTGCATTGAACAATAAACCAAGATAAAGTCAATCACAGTATGTTTGAAGCATTCATGGAAGTAACTAACGATTGAGAGATAGTTGTAGGTGACAATCAATTCACATCATATAGAGTTAGAATTGAGATAAACACTCATATGAACAAGTAACTAACACAATCAAATTATTTCTACAATGGTGGAAGTCATGCCACAATACTTGAAGTTATGAAGAAATTGAGAAATATTATCGTTCAAGTGACCATCCCAAACAAGTTTCGTCTCATTTGGGCATATGACTTCCCATTTGAATGATCCAATTTCTTCAACATCATCCCAAACGAGTCTCGTATCATCCAATTGACCCATTTAGACTTAATTTTGATCTTATAAATCCAACGATAACCAATTGGGTGTGTTCTTGTCAGATCTCTTCTGCAAAGAGAGTTATTTTGTCATAGCTAGCTAGTTGCATCAAAAGATCAAGAGCAACCACTTGATAGGATATGGCGAAGGCTCAAACAAAAGAGAGTAGTAGAATACACAAATTCGGTATTTGAGACTTATGACGATGTTAGGAGTTAAAATGGTAATAATATTTGCCTTAGACCTAACAGTATGAAATGGGTACCATAACACCTAAAACAAAGGACTAACAACGAACAGGGGCACAATAACCACTATATATACTCTGGTAAGAAATGTGCACGATATGAAGAGAGGTAGTTATCGTTGATTTAAGGTGGTATAATGGTGAGTCAAGCAACAATGGGGATCCAAGAGAATTCCAATAACGAAGGGATTGATATTGAGGAGAATATTATCACGACTGTCAATTGTGTGAATGGAATGAAAATGATGGCTACCCAATATAGTGATTACATGAGAAATATTGATTATAATGATAATAATATACACTATATAGTAATCCCCCAACTAAACTAACGAATGTTAACAAATTTTTAATTAATCAAACAAACTTGTAGCTACCTATAACAAAGTCTAACTGTATAACAAACAGCAATGTGACCCAACATGTTTAAGTCTGAAGAGAACTTTGAGGTGTTGTAGGAGTAGCTCTGTTGTAGAATGAAGGAGAACAGAGAAAGAAGGTTTTATTTACTCTGTAACTCAAGTGAAGATGACTCTAGCTTTTGTTTCATTCAATTCTTTCTGGTATTCATCCCTTCAATTCTTTTTGAAGTGTAAACTTATAAAAACATCAATAGTTAACAAATTTAATGCTAATGTCAATTTTCTTAATTCTCATGATTCAGTCAATACAATAGAGTCCTATATTTAAAAACAATATGTTAAAGAATGTGGTGCAAAGTTGCAGCCTTTGTTAACCAAATGATTCGGTCAAGAGCAAGGAAGCACACCCTTACTGTCCGCTCAATCATACAGAACTGTGGTTCAAAGTCTTTATTACATTACGATGCCAAATTCCGGTGTCTGGATTAAACCTCAATTCCCATGTAGGCCAGTAGTGCAAATCTTGCCTCAATGTTAGGACTTGTGGCTTTCCGTCGAGGTGAATTGTCCTTACCCGAACAAACTCTCCATGCTCTAGTTCCTGATAACATTCATGAAATAATTAAAATACAGATAAAAGGCTAGTACTTGATACAAGTGTGAAACAAAAACCGAGATACTTTGTTATAAAACACTAGTATCAGATCATGACAACAACTACAATACTTCATAAATCTGCAAACACTTTGAGGCACATCAGAACAACAAACAGTTTTACAAATTCCATAAATGATTTATGCTAATATAGTTAGTAACTCAAACCTAAATAAAGCAGATAAACAGATTCTCCATCATATAATATGTACAAATGTCATTCCAAATTAATACTGACACGATGTCATACTAAATATAAGCTCTAACTAGGAAGAAAGAAAGGTAGCTCGGCATGTAAGTTGCATCCATGCATAACAAATACCATACCTTTGTCACATTAACGAAAGAATCTAGATCTGGAGTTGGTTTTCCGTTAATTTCAACTATCCACTGAAGAGCATACAAACCATATCTATGTGCAGGACTCCCATAACTCCACCTGTTAATTGTAAGCTGGTAATTAACACAAGCATGCAATGCAAAATGCTGGTGCAAGTTCATGAATAGGCAAAATGTAGTATGTCTATATTTTTCTTCCTTAAAAAACAGGCACATAATAAGCCCAATACAATTTTACTCGCAATGTGGACATGAACATAACATCTTACCATGCTGCTATTCATTAATAACCGCTTTAGCCTTTTCAAGAATTAAAATATTGCATGCAGAAAGTTAAAATCTTACCTTGTCCCAAATACACCGTGACCCTCATTAGGAAGAAATCCAAGAGCACGTACTGCAGGATGTGGTTCTTGAACTAAACAACCACACCAATTAACTGTACGAGTTGTGCCATTTCCATCCCTAACATCTGCTCCCACAAGAAGTTCAACCTCTCGTCCCTAGACACAAGCACACAAATCAGTCATAAAGTTATAACTTATGCGCTTCGATAAATAAGACAAAAGTTCCCTCAGCAAGATCTACAATCTGTCAATCAGAGGAGGGTAAATATTTTCAATATACCTGCCGAAAAATAGTCATTTGAAGCTTGTCAACATTGATATTAGATTTATCTAAAGCTTGGCAAGCATTTTCAATGTCAAGGAAGCATGTGACTGGTTCTTTATTGATTGCTAAAACCATGTCCCCTTGCTCCAAAATATTTTCAGCCTTTGACCCAGCCAAACAACCTTTAACACGTAAAACCTGTCGTCTTATTGGGTCTTTCTTAACAAGTGCCTGCAATAATTTGACTAAATACATTAGTAACAAATCATCATAATTGCAATACAGATTAAATATAGTTCTTTAAAGTAGTGAAAGAAGGTAATGGATCTAAGAATAGATTAACAAGACATTATAATTGATTATGGTTTGGCTTGAAAAAATCTCTTAAAGTAATGGTGGACAACAAAAGCAACAGGAAAACTAAGGACAACTTGGAAACAGTACTAACTAATAATTCCAATTCTACAACACTGCTTGATATAGTTACGATGGAAACCATTTAAGTTAACTGTCCCATTTAAAATTTATTGGTAAGTCAACCACTGCTTGATAAAGTAATCTTAAAACAACAGAAGTCACAACAGAAGTTACAAGCGTTAGTGCAATATAAAAAGCGGAAAGATGTGCACGTGGGTGCCCGCCTTTCCGCTGGTAAAATAGAAAGCAGCAATGCATTCTTCAAATTGCTAAAGTGAAAATAGTTCTAAAATATTACACATGGAAAGAAAGTAAATATTCTAAAGTGAAAACACAGACCATAAAGGAATATCCATACCTGAATCCAAACATCACTTAGTCCAAAACTACGAGCCTTTGAAAGTAATGTTGGATAAAATTCAACTTCTAAAATTCTCATAAGTGGCATAGGCCGCTTGACACCATTTATGAGAAGAGGTGACCCATTTGCACCGGATATGATCTTGTCCAGGACCTGGCTTATCGAATAAATCGGAATCCCCCTCACAAACTGATGAGTTGATGTACTGCTACCTACTTTCAGCTGGAACAGGGGAATTCAGCATTCACATAAATAAATGAAAAATACATCACATAATCCATTCCAGCATGATCAATTTAAGCATTTCAAATGGGAAGGACCTATGAAGCTCTACTACGATAACAAGTCAGCTACAAGTATAGCACATAATCCAACTCAGTACGATCGAACTAAGCATATCGAGGTTGTTAGACACTTCATTAAGGAGAAGCTCGATAGTGGTCTGATTCTCTCTGTGTGTCCTCACAAGAGAAACTTGTGGATATTCTCACAAAAGGATCGAATAGCTTAAATTTTGAACGACTTTTATCCAAGCAAGGAATGGAGAATAACTATTCACCAGCTTGAGGGGGAGTGTAGGAAATAGCAATATTCATGTATGTTTTCTATTGAAAATAGGAGTACTTAAGTCTTAGGTTCATGTATGTTTAGATTCATCTAGTTAAGTAGTTTAGGAAGTTCCACTTTTTTTACTCAAGGAAGTTGCACTTGTATTTATTTCTCCTTGTAAACACACCATGCAATTGATTACAAAGTGTATAAATATCACTAATGGTTGTTGAGTGCTTCACTCACTAAAGAACATCCACAATTTCTTTCCCTATTTTTCACAAATTCAAGATTTTAGGCAATTTTATTTCAGCTGTATAAATTAAACAACCACATGGATTTAATCTTGCTAAGTCTTAATTTAAAAGCTTATGTACAATATTACGGTATTATTTTTATTAAAAAAAAAATATTGGGCCTAAATCTGATAGAACATTATGGCATAATTTGATCCATCTAGCCGACCCCACTTGGTGGGATAAGGCTTGGTTCTTGTTGTTGTGGGCCTAAATCATCCTTACAAAATTGGCTTGTAAGGTGAGGGGTGCTATAATTTATGAACTCTAATCAGACTTTATCTTTAATTTATATGGGATTTGTATTTTTTTTCAATACACCCCCTCACGCCCAGCACTATTGTGATTGATGCGTTGATATATTGGTGGGTGGCCCATATCGATAGGCTCTAATACATTATTATGTTTTTATATTGGGCCTTACTCATCTGTACAAAAACCGGCTTGTAAGATGAGATTTGCTACTCTTTATAAACTCTAATCAGACCTTATCATTAATCTATGTGAGACTTGGTTTTTCTTTCAATAACTTTTAATTAACTTCTAAGATTTGTGATTCACTTTTATAAAATCAATAATACTTTAGTGTTTTTCCTATCTTGGGTCCAATGAAAAATAAGCAAGCAAGAGAATAACTGGCAAGAACCTGAGTGGAGAAGCTTCCCCATAAAGCCCGGACCCTTCCTTGTTCATCTGTTAGCACGCCAGAAATCGCAAGACCAAAATCTGTATTCGAACACATGAAGAGTAAGAAATTATCTTAATGAGTACAACGTTGGTAAGAAAAAATGAAAACATCCAAATTTACCAGTATCAAGCTCAATAACCTCCATATTGGTTGCTCTGTAACGTGGGCTGCCAGCAGATTCTAAACTTAATGCAGCGCAAGGATTGGTGACAACTGATTTCCTAGAAGTTGCTTGAAGGCTTCTACTTAAGCCCAAAAGGTAAACAGAATCTCCTCGACATAATGCCGGCTCTGGATAAGAAAATGTACTATATTCAATATAGATAAATGAAAAAGTTATCATGAAAGTACATGTGCTCTCAAAACCTCTTCCTTCCCACAGCTTCTACTTCAAAAATGTATATACTTGTTCAGACTTCAGACAAATCACATTATACCCTCATAAAGTTCCCCCATCAATTGCTAGAGTTTTTTAATCATTTACAAGAAGTAATCAACTTCCACACAAAATGTATAACTAACTGCATAGATACATAGTGACAAGTCCACAAAAAGTTAACCACATCCACCTCTATCATGCTACCCTAACTGGTAAGACCTGTTTTACTTGACAGAAAGAGGACTGAAAAAATCAAACTTTGGAGCAACAGGAAATCGTAACTTTTTTTATTATGAATCCCAATTTCTTTTCAATGTAGTCCCAAGGGGTAGAAGTTAGCTTTTCTCGATTCCGTCAAAGTATAGATATTAATATTTAGGAGTCACTGAACATGAAACATGTTCTTCGTCATCAAAAGTGGATTGGATAAAGCCACCTTCAAACATTCTAAATTTAAAAAATGGCATGGTCTAACCCACCTGGAAGTAATTCTGCAGCACGGACCAGGGAAGCACCAATAGGTCCCAAAGCAGATGGATCATATGATATGAGGGCATAATTGTGAACAGGATGGAGAAATACAACCTGCATCAAGAAAGAAGACACCAAGCTAAAGAAAGTCTGTCTTCTTGTTTACTGACTTTATGTTATTAGCAACAAATTCTTTAAGGGTGTATTTGCGAGTTGGATTTTTTAGGGTTTTGAAGGGCCAAGTCTATATTTTGATATATATTTGATATTTAAAATAAAATAAAATTAAAGAACAACATGATATTATATGCTCATGTATCATGTTAATCTTTCAATTATTGTAAAATATCAAATCAAATATATATTAAAATATAGGTGTAACCCTCCAAAGTCTTTCCCTCCAAAACCCTCCGAAATCCAACTCGCAAACACACCCTAATGATTTACCTCTCCAGGAATTTCAACTGGGAAAGCAGCAAAAGATAGCAACACATCAGAGGAAGATACTGCAACAGTATTTTTGTCAACTGCAACTAATCCCATATCTGGAGTGTGATATATTATGACACCAGTTCCAATAAAGGACTGTGAATGAACACAATCAAGCATACAGGATGGAGGAACATGAACCTGAAGATGGGAGTAATTTGGAACCATGGGAAAACCAGTAAGTCAGTACTATTACCACACTACAGCATTAAGCATTACGATCTAACTCGTAGAATGGGTTACAAATCCAAAAAAAAAATATTAATAAGAACAAAATAGTTAAGTGGAAGATTGCTATGAGGAATGAACATAGACACCAATATGCTACAGTAATATTTATGCTGAGTCAAGTCAATGATCAGAATTGTGAAAAATTTAAAGAACTACCTCAAAATTTACAAGAGAAGACTCAATAACACGTTCAGTGCCCAGTGCATTTGTCGTGGCAGCATTAGCACCATGAAAGTCCATTAACCCATCATCTTGTATGGCACCTGATTTTTCTAGCTTAGTTTTCTCAGATTCATTTAGGGAAATATCAACAACACTTCCATCAGTTGATAAACCATCTACTCTCCGTTTGTTTACTATCCCATCAGATCCATTATGGTGAGTTACACGCTCTGAAGGATCTTCATAATTAGTTTCCAAGCTAGGGACACCATCAACCAACTCCTGAAGGTTACCTTCACCAACATCTTCCCCACACGCACGTTCACCAGTTAATGAAATTGGACGACTGGCTAGATTTTCAACATCTTTAGCCCCAGATGATAGAAAAAGGCAATCGGGCTGAAAAGCAGGCTTAGCAATCCACAGGCCAGTACTATCATCCCGAGTGTATATCCGGGGAGGTGCATACCATTCATGGCGATCAACTGTCACCAACACCGACTGCAGCCATCAGACAAGTTCATGAAAGTTCAATTATCCACAAAAGCATCTAAGATCAAACATAGTGTCAACCAGACAGTCAGAAACATTATTATATGTTAACTTAACACCATTGTAGAGTTGGTCTATATTTACATCATTACACGGTAACTTTTTTAATGAATTTTTTAAATAAAATCCAATATCATACAGACCAAAATAAAAGGAAAGATAAATGAGTAAGAATATGAATTGTAAAAAAAATATATATTTGAAATTGTTAGAATATAATAAAATATCTTCAATACTTAATAATTTATCTTAGTTATCTCCTAAGATTAGTTTCTAATCTCAAGGTATCTTAGATTACCTCCGAATATTAGTTTCCATTTCACATAAGTTGTCACCAAAATGGTTGTTCAAATAACACAACTCTATCATGATATGTTTTTCGATTTCCCTATTTATTTAGCATTATGAGTCTGTGTATCCCTATAAATAGGGGTCAATGTTTTGTCTTTTATTTCAAGTTACTATCAATAATATTCAACCTCTTATTATTTCTCTCCTACTGTTATCTAAAAACCATAACTTCAACAGAAATATCTCACACATTCCAACCAATGAGGGTTTGTTAGAAAATGAACCACAAGGACATAATTTTATTGCATGCTGAAGGTTTAAAAAGGTAAGAAACTCTTGTTAACTTATAACAACTGCAAGTTTCTAGTATCTGCAAATATACATTTATTTATATCATGTCTTCTTTGTATAGTAACCTTACCTTCCTTCGATGACGATCAGCATAGCTTATATACTCCAATGGTACTCGAGCACCCCTTGATTGCTTAGACAGAACTGATATTAGTTCCTCGAGGCAAGATATTTCTTCACCAGCAAATTTTTTAATTATTGCATGGCGAGGAACTCCTGCTTTAGAGAGCATATATCTGCAAAATGTAGTTGTCACATGTTTATCAAATAACATGCTTTATACCAAAATGTTAAATAAACATTGGAGATATCTTCTCCTTCCAGCAACGACCCTTGTGCATGACGTAAGTGATGCTAGAGTCAATTATTTGCAAATTTGTCAACTAATGAACAGCTTTAAGAAATTAAATTTAATAATCCATAAATACATCAAGAAATAACTCTTACAAGATCATCAGAGTTATAACAAATTAACAATTCAACTAACCTGGTACTACTACTAGTTATAATTTTTCTAAGTGTAACCTATAAATACAAACAGATATCCAATTTTTTGTGGAATGGAATTAATTAATAAGTATGGAATAATCAATGTTTATCTAGGTATACATACCCTGGTTCTGCCACATAAACAAGGCCACAATGGAATCGGAAGTTTCTAGCCTGCATTAAAAGTGATAAACATAACTGTAATGAGAGTGTGATAGAAACTCGAATTAACACAGAAATAAATTGTATTATTGCATTGGAAATTGATGTATTACAGAAGATAAACCCTGTAACCCAGAGCAAAAGCTCCTCAGAGAAGAGACATTTCTCTCTCTGCCTAAACCCTAAGGTTCTAATTGAACAAATGATCAAAGATATCCCTCACTCTCTATTCTCATTCCTTTATATAACCAACTCCACTTTCTCTCTCTCATGTAACTAACTCTCCCTCTAAGTGGGCCTATGTGTACATATTAGATCCTATCAAACAGCTTGTTTGTGTTCATGCAAGTTCCTGTGCTCATTGTTGTCCCGACACCAAGCCACAAATAAATCCTCTACCGAACTGTAGAAAAGACAGGGCATTCAAATAATAAGTGGTTACATTTTCACATTCCTTGCACCCACTTACACATAAGGTTGCATCCCCGCTAAAAATTCCTCTCTTTAACAGATAATCCTTCAATGTGATTTTATTTTGAAACAATTGCCAACTAAACGCTAAGACTTGTGCCAAAAGTTTGGATTTTATTCAAACTGTTGTTGCATCCATTCAACTAAGTAATTAAAACTTATAATCTATGAATTCATTTTCATGGCGTAGCATTCTTAAGCAGAGTTAGAGTGAATAGATGAATAGTAGAAGACATAAAAGTTGGTTGAGACCCTTGCCGAATTAGAGGAAGCTCCTCACAGGTTGAAAACTCTCAGGCTCTTAGCATCACCCATTTCTGCAGGATGGTAGTTATTCTTCGGTGAAAATGAAGTTCAAGAAGGAATCCTGAGTCAAAAAAAGGGTTAATACATGTTTACCCTATGTAGTATTAGCGATTTCCGGTTTACCCCCTGTAAAAAAAAAATTAGATTCCAACCCTGTAATTTGAAGATTCCTTGGTTTTGG
>Ga0209282_1000802_pt1 | contig 16027 bp, 9 predicted proteins | sample Mtrugardesep15_FD_187529 | JGI IMG/M metagenome (GOLD analysis project Ga0209282, IMG submission 187529) | Root nodule microbial communities of legume samples collected from California, USA - M. trunc garden sep15 (SPAdes) (version 2) | ecosystem: Host-associated > Plants > Roots > Nodule...
AAGTAAACGCCCGTTGATCATTGAGGGTGAGAACAATGCAGATATTAGCATTAGCCATTAGGTAATACCATAAACAATCGATTCCTTCTCACTAGAAAAGTAAAACATGCTAGCTGTTGTAAAATAGACACATTGGAAGAGAACAGAAACAGAAAAATGGACAGGGAAGTGCAAACCAGAGGAACCACTCCACCAAGGTTAAAAGATTTGAGTCACATGTGGGACAACAAACTATGTCAACAAAACCGAGACTATTCCTTGAGCAGTTTAATTGTATGGTAACCTATATCAACAAAACCGAACCTTCAAAAAGATAATTTAGATCAAGTTTTCTTTAATGGGCCTCTCAAAACAGTATATGCTATCAAAAGACATACAAGGATTCCTTTAAGAAAACAACTACTTATAAAACCTCTGTATGTGCCTTTTGCCCTATGGTTATGCATCAAATATGAGTTTAGCATACAAGCGGACATAAAATGGATAAGCATTGATCTATAATGATAGTCATAATCAAGTTTTATATATATATATATATATATATATATATATATATATATATATATATAAGCAAGTGGACAAGTATTAACTAAATCATTTAAAGATGGTTTTTCAATAACGTGTGCTGCAAGACAAAGTCATGACTTTAGCTCATAGTTCAAAGTTCAAACCACTAAATCAAGCAACAACAAGCAGGGTAGAGAAACTATTCCTTACATAGTCTATATGTTTTCAAACACTGAAAGTTGACATGTTGCAGAGGCCTTCAGGCATTGGGACAACTTTCTTTCTATTTTCAGCAGCTCACATTCGCACTTGATTGTCATAGTTTGTAAATTTTGTGCATTTCCCAAAATATATTCTGCCAACAGAAGCTCATGTTTCCGGCCTAAAAATTCCTGAATAATGCAAGTTGTAAGGTACGAAGAAAGACATTGTGGAACAAATTCTGGTTCCTCCCAACTTTCTTGATCATCTTCTCCATCAAACATTAACACGTTAAACCCCTGTTAATATTAGACATACATTAAAACAAAACATAAAGATGTGCTAAGAAAAGATAAACTGAATATGATTCTAAAAATTCAACAAACCTGACAAAGTTTGAGATTTTGAAGCTTAGGACATAGGTGGAGCACATGTAGTACCGTAGACCAATAATCGTGAACCTCCAAGTGGGTCAAATTATGAAAGATATAAATGTCATCATAAGGGCGTTGTAGCCGATTCACCTAAATAATGTAAAAAGACACACTATCAAATCAGGGCCAAGTTCTCAAAAGAAAATGCATATGATTAACATTTCTACTGTGTTTTCCATCAATGTATTGCATTCAAAATTATGGTCTATGAAACATGGACACCGGTACAACACTTATATGTGTGTAAATTTTTTGAAAAACGGAATCAATAAAAAAGATTGAGTAGCATGCATCATATTAACATTAAAACGTACATCTTCATTTGTGTACAATATTGTATCGATGCTCAGAGACTTCGAATTAGTAAATGCTTTTGCCGGAAAATTACACAAAAATGCACTGATATGTGCTCTAGTCAATTTGGGAAAGCTTAAGTTTTTATACTCTTGAATGGTAAGACAATCTCTCGTATCTTGGAAGTGTATATCAGACGCTTCAAGGTCCTCAAGAATCGGACATCCGGCTAGAAGAAAGACAAAACCGTTAACTTCTGAAAACTTAATGGATACCAAATGAAGTGATTTGAGCGATGGAAGTTGAATTCCATTTGCAGAAAAAGAAAAATCCTTCACATGAAACCGACGGAGGACGAGACTAACAAGTGTTCTGCAGGTGAAGATGCTAGTGGGCAATTTGGTTAGAAAATTATTATCAGTATGGAGATGGAGAAGAAGATGGTTGAGTTTGCGTTGAACAACAAGGTTGATCCATTTAGTGACATTGGGATAGCTGAGATGATAAGCAAGATTAGGGTCACTGTAATGAATGTGTAGGTGGAAAGTGTTGATGAAATTGGCGGCTTCCCGAGCGTTTAAAACGGAAAACATAAACTTGTTGAAAGTGTAATTGGATTGAATGTCATTTAAATTGATTTCGGGGAAAATGAGATTGGGAACATGATGCCATAGATGAATCCATCTCTTTGAAAGAATGCTTGCTGCAATTGATTCTTTGGTTGTGAGAAATGAGAGAATGTGAATCAGAATATCGTCCGGTAAATTGCTGATTCTATCCACCGCTGATGCTGATCTTGAAATTCTCCGTCGCGCCATTTCATGTTCTTCAAATAATTTGCAAGAACGGTTCTTTTCTTGAGGAGGGTGAAGACTGAAGAATAATGCTGACGTGGTGGAAAGAGAAGAAGGTAGGGGAAGTAATTGCGAGGGAAAACAAAGGGGATTGATTTGCTTGGGAAATAAGACATTAGGGAGGGGTTTTATAGGAAGTAACTATATAAGTGATGGAATCAGGTTTCATTAGAGGGAGGGGTACTATGGGAAGTTGAGCACACGTAGAACATAGACCACTTGGCAAGCTAATGCAGTTTTTGGAGCTGACAAATAAGCAATCAGGAATATTTCAAAGTTATATTTCAAATCTTTACCTACAAAATATTAGAGACAAGTATGTGCCAGACTTGGTATAAAAATTAACATGCAGTCACATTTTTAATACAATCGAAAAAATATTAGATCCAAATATTTTGTGTTTCCCACCAATCTTTGATATTAACGGTCGCGATTTTGTCACAATCTTTGATATTGAAGAGAATCGCGATCAAATGCAAATGGTCTGGCCTCAATAACGGACATGTTGCAGTAACGGAGACATAACGGACCTTGATGTTGTGGCACAGGTCGCGGTCACCGATCTTTAAAATTAAGTTCTGCGTGCTTCTCTCTAATCACAAATCATGTCAGTGCTGCATTTTATGAAGCAGTAAATTTATTATTCCTTGCCCAGCTTAACTGCCTATAGTAACCTATGACAACAAAACCAAATCTTCAAACAAATCATTTAGATCTAAGTCGTTTTCAGTGAGACAATCAACACATTATACGTTATCAAAAGACAAAAAAAAAACCCTTTGAGAAAATAACTACTTAGTTAATCAAAGAACACGCCTCCTACATTGTGGTTATGCATCAGATATGATTTTAGCATACAAGTAGTACTAACTAAATCATTTAGAGATCATTTTTCATGACCTTGTGCAACAAGACAAAGATAGTTCAAACGACAATCAGAATATATGGCAATGAGGACAGTTTGTAGAGGCCTTCAAGCATGAGGACAGTTTTCTTTCTATTTCTCCTTTCCATCGTCTTCGGCCCCATACTTCAATGGTTTGTAAAATTCCTGCATTCTTCAGAAATAAGTTTGAGCATAATGCCGAACTTACCTCACATATGCACCATAAAATTTACCCTCCAAAAATAATAGTGTGTTGAACTCCCACATCATTTCCCCACTAATAATTCTCTCGTATTTTTGGCTCTTCAAACAAGAAAACAACAGGCTGTTCACATATTCTAAAATTTCAAAACAAGAGACACATGAGAGATCGTGGAGATAGTTGAAGACACCTCTTTTGTTCAAAGTGAAATATTTTAGACCAAGTTTTCTTAACCGATACAGTTTATAATAGGATTTCCCACCAAAGCCATTCGATCTGTCCAATGTCCAAGTCTAAAGTCCTTTTTCTGTAGACCAGATTAACGATTTCCATAATTACTTTCAGCTCATGTACTAGTTCAGTTTTCTGTTGAGAAAATTTGTTGGCCGACTGCCATTGCCACCTCCAGATCCCACTTACAAAGAATACATGTGTTAGACGGTTCAGATATTGAAATAAGGCAGTTATGCTATATTATATAATTCAATTAGGAGGGCGGTTATATATTGTTTTAATTAGGATAGTTATGGTTATGTGTTTCAGTTATGTATTTGTGTTATAAATAGGGAAGTTATGGGACAAGAGAAAGGGGGATTTTGTTAGTTGGTAAAGTCACTGAAGTCTCTGCCGTAAAGGATTGGGAGAGACCAACTCTCGAACATTTAGGAAGGGAGAGATCCAAGACTCTCGAATTTCTTGGGATTCTTTTGTAATATTACTATTAATTTATATGTTTTGATATCAGTTTTCTATCAACATGTTATGCAACCATATAATTTTTCTGCCTCAGTAGAGAGAATAAGGCTGGGAATGATTGCTTTGTAGTGTTACTACCTAGACATTTCTCTTTCAGAAATTATATTTGTTGATTATCTCTCAAATCATTTAGACAATTTTGTATTAAGTTTATAACAATTGTTATAGCATTTAGACAGTTTATTGTCTGTCATATTGGATAGTTTCTAATATTATAACAAAAATATAATATATTAAAACCTTCAACAAAAAAAAAAGAAAAAAAAGAAATAGACTGTATTAAAAGTAAAGGCAGGGAGAAAAACTACTCTCTTTGCTATGTATCACTGCAGATGCTCAAAGAATACATTAATTCGAGAAATTAATTCTTTGCAATTTCTACACTTCATCGAATACACGGAATGGTTTCATGCCAGAATGTAAATATAGACATTAATTAAAAGAGAAATGATATTTTGGTGACAATTTTTGAACAACTTTCTATCTCATACTCGCATTGTGTTCTTACTCTCTCTCTCTTCCTTTATTTCTCTCTATTGTTTTTGATTTGACCAATAAGAAGAGTGAAAAAGAAGGTTGTCACAAAAGTTGTCACTAAATGGTTGTACAAATATCATTACTCTAAACGTTTGAAGCACCATTAAGCTGTTTATTCCTTGCATGGTTTGTGAATCCTTCATTGGGCAACATCTTCACATCATTGAAATGTAATATCATTGAGAAAAACAAAATATTTCTCTGTTGAAATCACCACCAGCTAAAGCTGCACAGAAGAAAGGAATAAAACAAGTATTAAGATATTAACTAAAGCAAGTCAAGTGACCAGAACTCAATGAATTTATCAAGTGAACAAAAGAATCTGAATCATCAAACAAATCTTTGTCAGTTCCACTATATCCAAGCACACAAGAGAAAGGAAAGAATGGTCTATTATGGCAGATAAACTTGCAAGTGAGACGCTAACTTTTTAGATTTGTTTCAATCTTTGGGGAAAAAGCATTGAAAGAAAGCAAGCATTTGCAGGTCAATCAGTGTATCAGCTGAAAATTAACATGCAGCCACATTTTTAACACCATTAAGAATATTAGAATTTAGAGCCAAACATGTGCGAAGTTAAGGACTTTGCTTGACAAGAGATCAAAACAGAGTGCTAAAAAGGTGCTAGAATACAAGCTACTTTTTTTTTAAAAAAAATAATGAAAAAAGTATAGTAAGATAAGGATGGAAGAGTTTCCGGCCCCTACTCCACTTGAAGAAACGTCTATTAATCCTCAATAATCACTTTTTTGTCCTTTTTTATTTTCTTCAAAAGTGCTAAAAAGTTGAAGGCCTCATCATAGGTTCCTAACATGGTTTTAAACTGTCATCATAGTTGTCTCGCAATCCTTTCTATTGCATAGAATTGCAGTCAAAAGCGGTTTCTGCGACCTCAATAATGGTCATGTTGTGGTCACAGAAACATCACAAACCTTGATTTGTGGCCCAGATCACAGTCACAGCCCTTAATCTAACACATTGGTTCTTAATACCCCAATCACAAGCATCTCGCAAATCACAAGTCATTTAATTACAAAATTTTGTGGGGCAGGAGATTTTATGCACCTTTTCCTGAATACCAAACTACCTCTTATAATAATTGAGTTTTCTTGTGCAGCATGACTACCTGGTAACCTATGACAACAAAATTAAATCTTCAAAAAGATCATTTAGATCTTAGTCCTTCATAGGACTATCAAAACATTATATGAATTCAAAAGAAAGACATGAATTTCTTTGAGAAAACAACTACTAATTTATTCTTCGTGTGTGCCTCCTTCCCTGTGATTATGCATTCAATCTGAATTTAGCATACAAGTGCCCAGAAAATGAATAACAGTTGATCTATAATAAATAACCGGCATAATAGAGAAACTACTACTTACATAGTCTATATGTTACCATTAACTAAAAGTTGACATGTTGCAGAGGCTTTCTGGAATAGGGACAATTTGCTTTTTTCGTATTCACTCGAGATTGTCATGGATTGTAAAAAAATACTTGTTGCCCTCACTAATCAATTTCTCTCCTGTTTTATCTACTTTGAAAGTGTTTAAAAGGTGAAAGCCTAATAGGTTCTTAACAAGGTTTTAAATTTTTGTTGCAGTCGCCACGCAATCCTTGCTATTGCAGAGAATCACTGTAAAATGCAATTAATGCAGTCACAGGAACAACACAAACCTTGATGTAGTGACCAAGATCGAAGTCGCTGTCCTTAATCTAACACCTTGGTTCTTAATACCCCAATCACAAGTCATCTGATCACAACATTCTGTGCAGTAGTATATTTTAAGCACCTTTTCCAGCCTACTAAAGTATCCTTTATAAATTATGATTATTCCATGTACAGCTTAACTGCCTAGTAACCTATGACAGTAATACCAAATCTTCAAAAAGGTCATTTAGATCTAAGTCCTTATTTTTTATTTTAATAGGGCTATCAACATATTATATTCTATCAAAAGACAAGGATTCCTTTGAGAAAACAACTACTTAATATTTGTACATGCTTCCGGTGATGCATCAAATCTGAATTTAACATGCAAGTCCCCAGAAAATGGATAAGAATTGATCTACTTGAAGTCATAAACAGGTAGACAAGTACAAAGTAAAGAGGTAGACAAGGACAAAGTAAATCATTTACAGATCATTTTCATTAACTTGTGCAGTGAGACAAAATCATGACCTTCATAATAGTTCATTGTTCAAACCACTAAATCTAGCGGTTGCATGGGAGAAGCTAAAGAAATAACAAGCATGGTAGAGAAACCACTACTTACATAGTCTATATGATGTTATTAATAACCAAAAGTTGACATTTTGCAGAGGCCTTCGGGCATGAGGAGAATTTTCTTTCTAGTTCATGTTGTTCAATTTCACTCGAGAATGTCATGGTTTGTAAAAATTTTGCATTCTTCAAAATATATTTTGCTAGCATAAACTCACTTTGTAGGCCTCCATTGTCCTGAATAGTGCAAGTTCTGAGGTGTGATGAAAGACATTGTGGAACAAATTCTGGTTCCACACGATCTTCTTGATCATCTTCTTCATTCCCCAATGCCTTGTATACCCTCTATTTATTGTACACAAAATGAATCAAAATATAAAAGTTTGTTAAGAAAAGATAAACCAGATATGACTCTTAAACTTAACAAACCTCTAAAAGTTTGAGATTTTGAAGCCTAGGGCAGTGGTGAAGCATTTGTACTACAATATTCCAGCAATTATGGAGCTCCAAGTAGGTCAAATTATGAAAGATAGGAACATCATCGTGTGGGAGCTGACTCACCTACATATTATGTAGAAAGAAACTAAAAAATCAGGGCAAAATTAAAACAAAACAAAAAAATGAATCTCATTGTTGCCTTTGCTTTTGCTTTTGTTTTTCCATGACATTCAATTGAGGAGAAGCAGTTTAGCGTAATCAATTGAGGTCTATGAAACACCGACACTCGACACTACACATACATATCAACAACCAATAATAATATTTTAAAAGTTGAATTATTGAAAGTAAACAGATGATCGGTGTCTAGTGTCCGATACATATACACTAGACACCGATCATCTGTTGGTTGTCAGTGCTACATAGATTGTAGGCATGCTTGCATCATATTCATAATAAAACGAACCTCGTAGACTTCATAATCTATAGTGTCTTCCCCATTTGTCTTACCACCATAAATGATGGAAATTGTGGTCTTCTAATTTGTAAAGTTAGAGTTGTTAAATCTCTCTTCCATGTCAAGGGAATTGGTTCAAAATATGTATTATTGGCTATCAGTATCTCAAACCCTCTTAATTGAGAAAATACCAATCATGCCATCAACTATAGCCAGTAAGATCTAAAAATTAACATAACACTAGAAATCCATGAAATTAGGCATATATTCAATGGTTTTTAAGTCAATTTTCCAATGTAAACTTGGCATCCAACACAGATACAATATAATAATACCTGTTTCTCTAACTTTACCAAGTGTTCTGTGATTAAAGTAGAAACATATTGAAGTTGTCTGGGTGCAGCCAATACTTGTTTTTAATTTTATCCACTAAAGCATAGTCCCCTAAAGAGAACTGCTACATAAAATTGGATGAGGAAGTGGAAACCAGAAGATCCACTCTTCCAAGGTTAAGGGATTTAAGTCACATGCGGCACACTAAACTATTTGGAAGGACAATCACATGGTCATTCCTCCAATGAGAATCAACGCTAATCCAGTTTTTTCTGCTGAGAAATAAGCAATTTGGAAGAAATGAATGTTTGGTAATAATTTTTCTTGATTACGAGATCAAAACAGGTCACTACAAAAGTGTCGGTAAACACAAACTCGTTTCTTTGAATATAATGAATTCACAATAAGATATTCGAGAGTTTAAGAGAGTCTAAGCCATTCTCCTCTTGAATAAACTTCTATTAACCTTCACCAGATTGCTCTTTCCATTTTTATCTGCTTTAATAGTGCTTAAAAGGTGAAAGCCCTATCGATTCTTAGGATGGTTTTAAATTGTTGTTTATGTCGCAATCCATGTTGTGGTCACAGGACATGCCAAACCTTGATGTTGTGACCCATATCATGGTCACAGACCTTTATTTAACACCTTGGTTCTTAATACCCTTATCGTAAGTTTATCCCCAATCACAAGATTTACCCGGAATTGGAATCAAAATACAACCTAACTATCGAAGCAGTGGCATAAAATTCAAAACATCAATCCACACAAAGCAAACAAAACCACTGCACCACCAGCCACTAAAATCCAACCAAAAAAGAACCAAAAACAATAAAGCCAAAATGCAGGCCTAACTCGAAAACGTCCAGCTACAGAGACTCAAAACCTTGACTACAAAATATCGCAGAAAATATAGATGAGACAGCAGCAGAACAAGCTCAACTGTGGGAAGAAAAAAACACAAAACTAGCACCTCGGCACACACCAGAACACCCAAACGTTGCACTGAACACCAGAACTACTGCCACCCACCACGACAAGAACCATCCCCTAACAGAACCCAAAATAAGCATCCAATATCGAAGCCTAAAAAAAACAGGCACAACACTACTAGACCGGTTAAAAGCCGACTACTTGGCCATACAATTTATTGGACCCCACTGCCACTCATAGAACATACAAAGAGTTGAATTACAACCAGCAAGGACCCAATGCCACAACAATACCTAAATGTTTTCCACCACTTCTAGTGCAGTTATAACCTTAATCACAAGTCATGTGATAACTACATTTTGTGGAGAAGTATGATTTAAACACCTTTTTCATGTGTACTAAAGTCTAAACCACACGGTATAATTATTGATAGTAACCAATGTCAACATACCAAATCTACAAAAGATCATTTAGATATAATTTGTTTTTACAGAGGCTATCAAAACATTATATGCTATTAAAAGACGGACAAGGATCCCTTTGAGAAAAACAACCACTTATTTAGTCTCAATACGCGCCTCCTGCCCTGTGGTTATGCATCAAATCTGAATTAAGCATACAACTATACAGGTGACCAGAAAATGGATAAGTATTGATCCAACTGAAGTCATAAAGAGATTTAATATAAATATATATAAACCGGTAGACAAGTACTAACTAAATATTACATAGGATCGGTTTTCCTTAACTAGTCCAGCAATACAAAGTTATGAACTTCATAATACTAAATCATAAATAGGATAAGTTTTCCTTAACTAGTGCAACAATACAAAGTTATGTACTTCATAATAGAAGCTAATGAAACAAACAAGCAGGATTGAGAAACTACTGCTTACATAATCTATATGTTATCAACAAACAGAAAGTTGACATGTTGTTGAGGCCCTCCGGCATATGGAGAGTTTTTTCTCCATTTCTGGAAACTCATTCCTGCTCCTGATTGTCATGGTTTGTAAAATTCTTGCATTCTTCAAAATATATTGCTCCAACACAAAATCACTTTGTCAGCCTGAAAAGTTCTCAACAATGCAATTTCTAAGGTCTGATAAAAGGCACTGTGGGACAAATTCTGGTTCCACCCAATTTTCTTTAGCACCTTCTTCATAAACCGGTAGAGAAGTACTAACTAAATCATACATATGATCATTTTTCCTTAACTAGTGCAGCAATACAAAGTTATGAACTTCATAATAGAAGCTAATGAAACAACAAGCAGGATCGAGAGGATCGAGAAACTACTGCTTACATAATCTATATGTTATCAACAAACATAAAGTTAAGTTGACATGTTGTTGAGGCCCTCGGGCATATTGACAGTTTTTTCACCATTTCTGAAAACTCATTCCTGCTCCTGATTGTCATGGTTTGTAAAATTCTTGCATTCTTCAGAATAAATTGCTCCAACATAAAATCACTTTGTCGGCCTGAAAAGTTCTCAACGGTGCAATTTTTAAGGTCTGATAAAAGGCATTGTGGGACAAATTCTGGTTCAACCCAATTTTCTTTAGTGCCTTCTTCATACGCCATTGCGTCACATAACCCCTATTAATCATACACATGAAATAAAACGAAACATAAAGGTGTGTTAAGAAAAGATAAACCGAATACAATTCTTAAACTTGACAAACCTTGCAAATTTTGAGACTTTGAAGCTTAGGGCACTGTTGGAGCACTTGTACTACCAAATCCCATCTATTGTGGAGCACCAAGTGAGTCAAATTATGAAAGATTGGAATGGCATCGTAAGGGCGTTGTAGTAGATTGACCATTTTAAACTAAATTATGTAAAAAAATAAAAAATAACAATATTAAACGTGAATCACATTTCATTGTATTGAATTGAAGTAGCATGCATCATATTCACAATCAAACGAACCTGAATCACTGGATGGTCGTCTGTATACCAATATTCGACGATATTAAGGACCTTCAATGTATTTATGCACAAATACTTTGTAGTAGAAAGTGCATTGACAGGAAAACAGTGACAACAAATTTGAACATCTGCTCTTAGCAATTTGGGGCAGGTTAAGGTTTTAAACTCTTGAAGGGTAAGAGGGTTCTCATGACCACTGAGTAATGCTTCAGATACTTGTAGATCCTCAAGAATTGGACATCCAGCTAAAAGCAACATAAAATCACGAACATCTAAGAAACGAATATGTTCCAATTTCAGGGTTTTGAGTGATGGAAATTGAAATCTATCTGAAGAAAAAGAAAAACCCTCAACACGGAACCAACTGAGGTCGAGACTTACGAGGGTTTTGCAAGTGAAGATGCTAACAGGCATTTTAGGGAACTCTTTTGGTAAGTAAAGATCAATATCAATATCATAAAAATGGTTATCAATGTCCGATAAATCCACATCAAGGTTAAGAAAATGGAGACGAAGGTGCTCGAGTTTGCGCTGAACAACAAGGTTGACCCATTTGGTAATACTGCGAAAGGCGTAACAATAAGCAAGATTAGGGTTATCGGATCCAATGTCGAGGCGGAAACTGTTGATGAGATTGGATCCAACGGTGTCTCGAGAGACTAAAATGGAGTAGACGAACTCGTTAAAAAGAAGAGTGGATTCAACGCTATCGACATTGATATTGGTGAAGTGAAGATTGGGAACAAAGAGAAAGAGATGAATCCATCTCTTAGAAAGAACGCTTGTTGCAACAGCTTCTTTGGTGGTGAGAAGTGAGAGAATGTGAATCAGAATCACGTCCGGTAAACTGCTGATCATTTCACCTTCTTCTTCACTCCCCACGGTGTACTAAACTAACGTTCATGCGGATCTCGTCGGTCTCTTTGTGGTGTAGTTGGAAAAATTAAGGCTTAATAGAAAGTTATGATTTTCATCCCCTAATAAAATATAGAGCAAATAGTCACTTCAGTCCTTGATTTTACATCTCATTGTCATATAGGTCTCTGACTCAGAATTAAATACAAACAAATCTCTCAGAATTAAATACAAACAAATCTCTGACTCTACACTTCCGAAAATAATTTAAATATCGTTATTCATTAACTTGTGCAAGGTGACAAAGTCATGTCCTACATAAGTCATAACAGCTTATAGTTCAAACCACCAAATCTAGCAGTGGCATGGTAGAAGCTAAAGAAACAACAGGCAGCATAGAGAAATTACTACTTACATAGTCTATGTGTATCACAAAAGTTGACATGTTGCAGAGGCTTTCGGACATTCGGACAATTTATTTTTTTCACTTTCAACGGAGATAGTCATGGTTTGTAAAACATTTGCATTCTTCAAAATGTATTTTGCTAACATAAGTTGACTTAGTAGACCCTCATCGTACTCAATAGTGCAAGTTCTAAGGTATGATAAAAGGCATTGTGGAACCGATTCTGGCTCCACCCAATTTTTTTTGATCGACTTCTTTGTTACGCACAGATAACCCATGTTTATTGTACACTGAACAAAACAAAACACAGGGGGTGTTAAAAAAATACAAAGTGTGTTAAGAAAAGATAAACTGAATATGGTATTAAACTTAACAAACCTTATATCTAAGAATTCGAAGCTTAGGGCAATGGTGGAGAACTTGTACTACCAAATGAACACTATGCTGGAGCCCCAAGTAGGTCAAATTGTGAAAAATAGGAATATCATCGTATGGGCGCAAGGGATGACCCACCTAAATTATGTAGAAAGACACTAAGAAATTAGGGTGAGGGGTAACCTTGGCGCAACTGTTAAAGTTGTTGTCATGTGACTGGAAGGTCACGGGTTCAAGTCTTGGAAACAGTCTCTTGTGTAAAAACAGGGTAAGGTTGCGTACAATACACCAAATAGTGGGACCCCTTCCCGAACCCTACGTATGCGGGAGCTTTAGTGCACCAAAAAAGATGCATCATATTCATAATAAAACAAACAGACAAACCTTTTGGTAAACTTCCTCGTAGACTTGGTATTCTTGTGTGTGCATCCTGAATGTATCTAAGCACAGAGACTCAGCAGTAGAAAGTGCATTCAGCGAAAAAGAGTAACGAATGCAATCAGTAATATCCGCTCTAGTCATTTTCGATAAGCTCAAGCTTTTAAATTGGGTATAAGAATTCTCATTATTAATCATGTATACTTCAAATAATTTTAAATCCTCAAGAACTGGACATCCTGATAAAAACAACACGAAATCTCTATCAAAGTTAACATCACTCAATTCAAAAGTTTTGAGCGAGGGAAATCCAAATCCGTCCGAAGAAAAACGCTAGACGCGAAAGTGACATAGGTTGAGACTAACAAGGGTTCTGCAATTCAAGACGCTATTAGGCAATTTGAACAAGAAGTGTTCATCAACATCATAATCATTATCACAGTCATCAAAGTCATCTAGATTTATATCAAGACTAAGATGTTGGAGTTGGCGTTTAGCAACAAAGTTTATCCATTTGAGGACCTTGGGGAAACTGATCTTATAAGCAAAATGAGGGCTACCGTATCTAATTTCGAGGGAAAAACGGTTGAAAGGGGTACCAGCGTTGTCTCGAGAGATCAAAATCGAATTCATAAATTTGTTGAATCTGTTATTTGTTTTTAAGCTATGGAAAAAGATGTTGTTGATTTCGATATTGGGAACAAAGAGCCAGAGATTCTTCCATTTCTTTAAAAAAAACGCTTGTTTTAATAGCTTGTTTGGTGGTGAGGAAAGAGAGGATGTGGCAAAGAACGTCATTCGGTAACCTGCTTATCCTATCCACCGCTCGCCGCCGCCGTCGCCGCATTCCTTCGTTCTTCTCCATTGTACAGTTAGGGTTAGGGTTGTCTATATGTGGTGAGGTGAACTAATAACAAATTTTGGCTATTAAATATTTACAACTATTTTGATTCTGGCGCCTCTCCAAAAAAACTACCTGTTTGGGTTAGGTACGGCCGATGTGGATCATTTCCAGCCTTTTTGATTCAACCCTCTCCTTTTTTAAATCAATTTTTGATTGGTACAAAGAAGATAGTTAATGAATGGACAGGATAGACATTATGAGAGGATCCAAATTCCTGGCACGCAGGACTTGGATCCCCTGCTGTAACTGCTTCACGCAGTGGTCGATCTCAGCCATTGAACATTGATCCAACAGTTACGATTGTTCTATCAGTTTTCACACACTTTAATCTCAGCCACTAGAAATTGATTGGATGACTGACATGACTTACAACACCTGCTGTTACAGTAGGAAATCTGCATCCGGCACCGCATCGAATTCAAACAGACTTTTTTTTTTTTGGAAAAAAAATGAAATATACTTTAACTCTAATATTTGAAAAATTAAATAAATTAATATTTGTAAGAAAGATAAATGGTCATTTATATAAAGGAGAATTTGAGATAGATAGTAACGACTCTCTTCCAGCTTAACTAGAGATTTTGTGTCCAAATTCAACTCTGATAATATAGTAATACTAAATCTCTTGAAAAAGAGTTTTGTCATTGATTTCAGTCCTACTTCTTTCAAAAAATTAATTTTTGTAATTACATATAGATAATACTCAATTCTTAAATATACTTTTGTATACTAATATTTATCTTTAGTTTAGAATATGAAAAGTGTATTAACAACAATGTTTTATAAATGTATAGAAGGCCGATGATGATAATAGTTTAAAGTTGTATTTTGATATTTTTGATTAAATTTAACTCTTTTTATGTTTGTTACAAATATGACTATTTTGTACATATTATTTACATTTTAAACACATATATTTGACATTCACCTCATTTAGGCTTTCACTGTTTCCACCCTCCCAAATCCTTCTGTTTTGTCACAACATTTCCAATTAACATAATGTCACAACAAAACCTTCTCTTCCGCTGAAGCATCTGAATCTCATTCCGTCCTGCTCGCTTTCCAATCCCAACCATATTGAGTTTCAATGTTTTAAGCTATACTATAATGGAAACCGTGTGACTGGTGCATATTAAGTTATGCTAATATTATTTGACATGGTCCACTTTACTCTTAATCAATAATTATTAGATTAACCCAATTGCGTTTAGATAAGATGACATGAGTCTCTTCTAAATTAATCGGTTTAAACAACAATAAAAAAAAGGTAGATTATCTAAGTATTGTATGGGAATATTATTCAAAAACTATCCACAAGTCTTCGTATAACACCAAACCCTCAATATAAACCCACATAACTACCAAGCATGCCCTGACCAAAAAAAAAAAAAATGTACCAAGCATGCAAAGATCATTTACTTGCAAACCAGAATGATTAAGCTCTTATGAACAAGACATGGATATATATGTTTACTCACGGGAAAAAAGAAAGAAAAAAAACAAGTACTGCAATGAAAGAATTCCATCTTAAATGATAAATGTTACGTAGAACTAAATTAATGGAAAGTACAAGCATAAATTAATGGAGAGTCCAAAACAAAATAAAAAATGCTTTATAAGGCATTCAAACAGATGTTTCACTAAATAGTTAATCAATTCGGTATATAATAGTCCAACTAGTAACAAAATAAAAATACTGTTTGTGCTGCAGATGGTGGTGCATAAACAACGTCAAACCCTCGCTAATGCATAAAGTATAAAAGATTTGAAACATCATTGCTGGTCATGATGCAAGATATCTGAAGAAGAGTATAAGGTTTCAAATATTATACTAACAAATCATCCCGTAATAAAGGAATAAGTAAAAACTGCATTGATGAGATCTTCCTTGGAATCAAACTGATCCGCTAATAAACCCCTCGGTCTCCAAAGAAGCTGCGTCACAGCAACTGCAACAGAAGTACATATTAAGACACAACAGGATGTGAAAAAACTTCTTCTGTTACTAATAAAGACAACTCGGAAGTTCAAAACTATAATCCTTTTTTCTTTTAGTTCTATTTACCAATAAATCATGCAATTATATATACAAGTTAATCACTTTACATGCTTGTTC
>Ga0209282_1000803_pt1 | contig 16024 bp, 11 predicted proteins | sample Mtrugardesep15_FD_187529 | JGI IMG/M metagenome (GOLD analysis project Ga0209282, IMG submission 187529) | Root nodule microbial communities of legume samples collected from California, USA - M. trunc garden sep15 (SPAdes) (version 2) | ecosystem: Host-associated > Plants > Roots > Nodule...
CGGCCGGACACCAGCACCGGCACCAATATATTGGCGGCGGCAACCGCATCCTGAATGGCCAGATTGACGCCTACGCCGCCGACGGGCGACATGGCATGGGCCGCATCGCCGATGCAGATCAGGCCGGGTTTCCACCAGCGCTTCAGACGGTCGATACGAACGGTCAGGAGATGCACATCGTCCCAGCTCTTGATTTCATCGAGCCTTTCGCGTGGGAAAGGGCAGATTTCCCCGACCCTGTCCCGGAAGGCTTCGATCCCCTCCAGCTTTATGTCCGCGAAAAATCCCTTGCGCACCACATAACCGCATTGCCAGTAGTCACCCCGGTTGATCATCACGAAACCCTGTCGCGAACCAGCATGCCCCATGGTTTCGGTCGGATCGTCAGGCTGTTTCGAAAGGCGCAGCCACAGCACCTCCGTCGGGATGCCGAAGCGCTGGACCTCGAGCCCTGCCGCCTCGCGAACGATGGAGTTGCGGCCATCCGCACCGACCACCAGATCGGCAGCGATCTCGAAGACGCCGTCAGGCGTTTCGACGGTGAGGCCGCCGACGCGCCCGTCCCGTTCGATAAGGCCGGTGACCGGCGCATTCATCAGCAGGCGGAAATTTTCATATTGCCCTGCCTTGCCGACGATGAAATTGAGAAAATCCCATTGCGGCATGAAGGCGATGAAACGGTGCCGGACGGGCAGGCGGGAAAAATCCGCAATCGTCACACGCTCGCCACCGATAACCGCGTTCAGCCGCGGCGCGCGTGTATGCGGAAGGCTTAAGAACTCCTCGATGAAACCGAGCTGTTCCATCAGTTCAAGCGTGGAAGGATGGATGGTGTCGCCACGAAAATCGCGCAGAAAATCCCCGTGTTTCTCGACGACGACAACATCGATACCGCTGCGGGCGAGCAGCAGGCCGAGCATCATGCCTGCCGGTCCGCCACCGGCCACGGCAACACAGGTGCGGATGTTCTGAACGGCTCTGCCGTCCTTTTCATGCCCGGCTTTCGCGTCTTCCATCACCCTCGCCCCATCCCGTCCCGTTAAATGTCTTTATCTTATTTCAGCCGCCGGAGGGCTTGCATTCTTCGGCTGCGGCCAGCCCTGTGCGTCGAAACGGAACAGCATTTCGAACCGGGCAAAGATAAAGGCGAGGGCCATGGCCGTCCACAGGCCGAGCAGCAGCCCGGCTGCGACATCGCTTGGATAATGCGCACCGACGATGACACGCGAAACGCCGATCACGAGCGCAAGCAGCAGGAACGCCCAGCGGAAGCGCGGCATCAGCATGGCGAAAACTCCGAAAAACGCCCCGGCAGCCGTCGAGTGGCCGGAAGGGAAACTCTCATAGAGATTATCGCCGGTAAACGGCGTGAGGCTGTAGGCGCCCATTTCCAGAAAAAGCTCCGGCCGCGCCCGTCCGATCAGGAATTTCAGCGCATGGACGAGAATACTCGCCGTGCCGATGGTCAGGAAAAAATAAGCCAGAAGCCGCCACGCCGTTCTCAGCCGCCCGCCATAGGTCTGCGCCTGCAGGACACGCGCGGCAACATAAGCAAGAATGGCGAGGGCGCCCGTGGAGTAAAGCATCCAGCGGAAGGTTCCGAAATCGGTAATCGCGCGATTGAAGGTGACTATTCGGCCCGGCAGTGCCTGCGCGGTTTCGGAAAGGCGCGGATCGAAAGGAATGAAAACCAGAACCAGCACAAGGCTTGCCGCAAAAATCCAGCCGCTGGAAACCACGAAACGTCGCATCAACATCCTCTTGTCTTTTTCTTGCATATGGCTTTGCGCCTCACAAAAACAATAGCCTGGGCTTTGTCCTTGTTATGGCGGGTTTTCGCGAGTAGAGCCTAAATCTGCCAAATAAAACCGACGGGCTGAAGATGACGAATGCCAGTGAAATGCCACGCAAGCTGACCATATTGGGTTCGACGGGTTCGATCGGCACCAATACTCTGGATGTCGTGCGTCAGCTGGGTGGCCGCGACGGGTTCGAGATCATGGCGCTGACCGGCGCGGGAAATATCGCGCTTCTGGCCGAACAGGCGCGGGAATTTGGCGCGCAGCTCGCGGTCACTGCGGACGATGATAAATATGAAGCGCTGAAATCGGCGCTGGCAGGCACCGGCATCAAAGTCGCCGCAGGCAAGGCTGGCCTTGAAGAGGCAGCCTCCATGGATGCCAGCTGGGTGATGGCCGCGATTGCCGGCACCCCCGGCCTCGCGCCCACGCTGACAGCCGCCCGGCGCGGTGCCGATATTGCACTTGCCAACAAGGAATGCCTCGTTTCGGCGGGCGATGTTTTTCTGCGCACTGTCAAACAGGGCGGCGGCCGGCTGATCCCGGTCGACAGCGAACACAGCGCAATCTTCCAGTGCCTGACGGGTGAACACAAACAGGCGGTGGAACGCATCGTGCTGACGGCCTCCGGCGGGCCGTTCCGCACCTGGTCGCGGGACGAGATGTCCAACGTCACGGCGGATATCGCCCGCGCCCATCCCAACTGGTCGATGGGGCTGAAGGTTTCGATCGGCAGTGCCTCTATGTTCAACAAGGGGCTGGAAATGATCGAGGCGAAATATCTCTTCGATCTCAGGCCTGATCAGGTGGACGTGATTGTCCATCCACAATCGATCATCCATTCGATGGTTGGCTATACCGATGGCTCCTATATCGCGCAGCTCGGCTCTCCCGACATGCGCACCGCCATCTCCTATGCCCTCACCTATCCTGAGCGCGGCAATCTGAGCGTCGAGCGCCTGGATTTCGCGAAACTGGCGCGGCTCGATTTCGAAGCACCGGACGAAGCCCGCTTCCCGGCGCTGCGGCTTGCGCGCATGGCGCTGGAGCGTGGCGGTTTGCAGGGCGCGGCCCTGAACGCAGCCGAGGAGACCGCCTTTCACGCCTTTGTCGCTGGTGGCATCGGTTTTCTCGACATGGCCGAAATTGTTGAAACGGTGATGGACCGTATGCATGACGGCCGCACCGCCGAGACGATGGACGACGTTTTTTCGGCAGACGAAGAGGCCCGCCGCCATGCACTGGAACTCATCGCCACAAAAGAAAAGGCCGCGTGAACGCGGCCCTGACCTCTTCAATCTGAACGGCTGCCTTAAGCCACCGCACGCGCCAGTGCGCAATGCGACCAGAGCTGATGCAGCGCACCGACAAGCTGCTCGATATCGGCGTCAGTGTGCAGCGGTGTCGGTGTAATACGCAGGCGCTCTGTCTTGCGCGGCACGGTCGGGTAATTGATCGGCTGCACATAGACGCCGTGATTGTCGAGCAGGATATCCGAAATCCACTTGCACTTGGCGGCATCGCCGACCATGACCGGCACGATGTGGCTTGGATTGTCCATATGCGGAATGCCGCGGGCATCGAGAAGACCGCGCAGCTTGCGGACCCGATCCTGATGACGCGCGCGCTCAAAGGGGCTAGCCTTCAGATGCTGGATCGACGCGATAGCGCCGGCGGCAAGCGACGGTGGCAGGGCCGTCGTGAAGATGAAGCCGGATGCGAAAGAACGGATGAAATCGCAGACTGCGGTGGAGCCGGTGATATAACCGCCCATCACGCCGAAGGCTTTGCCAAGTGTACCCTCGATGATCGTGAGACGATCCATCAGGCCTTCGCGCTCGGCAATGCCGCCACCGCGCGGGCCGTACATGCCGACGGCATGGACTTCGTCGAGATAGGTCATGGCGCCGTAACGGTCGGCCAGATCGCAGATTTCCCTGATCGGCGCGATATCGCCATCCATCGAATAGACGGATTCAAAGGCAATCAGCTTCGGCGCACTGGGATCGGCAGCCTTAAGCTTCGCTTCGAGATCTTCGAGATCGTTGTGTTTCCAGATCACCCGCTCGCAACGACCGTAACGAATGCCCTCGATCATCGATGCGTGGTTGAGCGCGTCGGAGAAGATGATGAGGCCCGGAATTTTCTGGCCGAGCGTGCCGAGGGTTGCCCAGTTGGAAACATAACCCGACGTGAAAATCAGGGCTGATTCCTTGCCGTGCAGATCGGCGAGTTCCTGCTCCAGCAGGACATGATAATGGTTGGTGCCAGAAATGTTCCGGGTGCCTCCCGCACCCGCGCCACAGTGATCGATGGCGGCTTTCATGGCTTCGATGACTTTCGGGTTCTGGCCCATGCCGAGATAGTCGTTGGAGCACCAGACGGTTACGTCCTTGCGATCGCCATTGGCATTGTACCGTGTCGCGCGGGGAAAATTGCCCTGCTGGCGTTCGATATCCGCAAAAACGCGATAACGTCCCTCAGAATGCAGGCTTTGCAGTTCCGTCGTAAAAAATGCCTCGAAGTCCATGCCATGCTCCAGAATTGACCAGACCGTTTTCCGCTCCGACACCGGGACCGTCAACCCTTTCGGGCCACTTTAACCACGTCTGCGTCAATTCGCCGTTGTTTTGAACCATTCCAATAAACCGTTTATAGGCGCTTATGAAAAGTGCAAAATTGATTCACATCAAAAAACCGAGAGATTTGGAACCTTTTCCGCGTGGCGCCGTTGTCTGGCACGCAATCGATTTACGCTCGAAGGAATGCCGAAAGACGAGGCTTCCCTAAACGACATCGAATTGTTAGTTATCTGTGGCGGTCGGAGGTAGCAGTCGCCGCAGATAAATATGGGACGCCTACCGAGCCGAAGAGCTCATTGTAACGTTGGAGAGAGTTTCATGAAAAAGGCAATCATATTTGCGCTGGTCGGCCTGTCGCTTGCAAGCTGCACGCAGACCGAAAAGGGTGCTTCGATCGGTGCCGTTTCCGGCGCTGTTATCGGTGGTGCGGTCACTGGTAACGTTCGTGGCGCAGCAGTTGGCGCAGCCATCGGCGGCGTGGGCGGTGCTCTGATCGGTAACGCTTCCGAGCCGGGCTATTGCTATTATCGCGACCAGTATGGCCAGCGTTACACGGCACGTTGCCGCTAATCGCTGCACGACATACAGTTGCACAGAAGCCCCGGTCACCCGGGGCTTTTTGCGTTAATGGCGGCAAAACATCAGCGCGAGGGTCCTCAAAGCCGTTTATTTATGATTAAATTGCAATGTTAACGGACAGGAAACGGGTTAGGGCGACAATAAATGCTCAACCATAAAGCAGCTTATGCGAAGAACACGAACTAACCCGAAGACAGGTATTGCGTATCGGAAAGCTGGCACCGCGCTTGCGGTTGCTTTGACGTTCGCCCTGTATCCGGCGTTTGCCCGTGATGCTTTCGCCTTCAAACTGTTCGGCATGCGCCTCTGGGGTTCGGAAGAACCGGAGGTCGAAGTTATCAACCCGGTCAAATATGCCGTCACGCTTGACGCGGCCGACGCCGACAAGTCCCTGAAGAGCAGTCTGGAAAACAGCTCGCTTCTTCTGGCCGACAAGGACAAACCTGCCTCCGGCGATCTCGGCCTTCTGATAAAGGCGCGAGACGACAGGGACAGGCTGATCGCGGCACTTTATGAAAACGCCCGTTACGGCGGCATCGTCAACGTGACCGTGGCCGGAAAGAACGTTGATGACCTGCCTCCCAACCCGGTTTTCGATCACAGCACGCCTGTACCCGTGGTCATAACGGTAACGCCGGGCCCGAAATTTACCCTCGGCAACGTTCGCCTTGAAGGCGATGTAACGGGCCGCAATCTTGATGAATACGGCCTGATCGCCGGCGGTGATGCTGGGTCTCTGGCAATCATCCGCGCCGGCAACAAGCTGATCGACGATTTGAAGGCGGAAGGCCGGCCGCTCGCGAAACTGACGAAACGCGAGGCGGTCGCAAACCACGCAACGAATACGGTCGACATTACAATGGCAGCTGAAGGTGGCCCCGTCGCGCCGCTCGGCGCAGTCACCGTCACCGGCGAAAAAACTGTCGATGGCGACTTCATTCGCCGTTATTCGCGCCTTAATGGCGGCGAGCCCTATTCCCCGGAAAAGCTGCGCAAGGCCGCCGACCGCCTGCGCCAGCTCGGCGTCTTTTCCAGCCTGACGATCAAGGAAGCGGGAACGCTTGCCCGCGACGGAACCATTCCGCTCACCATCGAAGTGTCCGAAGGCAAGCACCGTTATTTTGGCGTCGGCGCTCAATATTCGACGACCGAAGGTATCGGGCTTCAAGGATATTGGGGTCACCGTAACCTCTTCGGACAGGCGGAATCACTGCGCATCGAAGGCTCTGTCTCGCGTATTGCGGAGGCATCGAGCGTCGAAGGCATGGATTATTCGGCGGGCATTACCTTCACCAAGCCGGGGATGTTCAACCCCCGCACGACGTTCAAGACCAGCCTGATTGCCAAGACCGAAAACCCGGACACCTACAGGGCCAAAACGCTGACGGGCACGGCGGGTTTCGCCTACGAACTGAACGATACGGATACAGCCGCCGCGGGTCTGGAGGTCCAATGGGCCGATACCGAAGATGCATTCGGCAAAAACGAATATCTGACGACCTCGATACCGCTGGAATTTGTGCGCGACACGCGCGACGATAAGCTTAATCCGACCGAAGGTTTTCGCGCATCCTTGGCCGCCAAGCCAAGCTATGAAGCGCTCAATGGCACGTTCTTCTCCTCTTTCGAAGGCTCTATCACCGGCTATAAGGGACTTGGTGCCGAAGACCGGTTGATCATGGCAGGAAAGCTCTCCGGCGGTGTTCTGGTGGGCGGCAGCGATCTACAGGATATACCGACCACCCGCCGCTTTTTCGCCGGTGGCGGCGGATCGGTGCGCGGCTATAGCTACCAGGAGATTTCGCCCTATAATGCGGCGGGCGATGCGACTGGCGGCCGCTCCTACGTGGTTGGCTCCGTTGAGGCCCGCATCAAGGTCACCGATACCATCGGCCTTGTGCCGTTTTTCGACGCCGGCGTCGTTTCTGATGGGGTAACACCCGATTTCTCCGATATCCGGGCCGGTGCCGGTATCGGCCTGCGTTACGCGACGCCCTTCGGGCCTCTGCGTCTCGATGTCGCCATGCCGCTTGAAAAATACGACGGCGGCAACAATTTCGGCATTTATGCTGGTATCGGCCAGTCTTTTTAAACGCCGCAGTCGAACACCCTAGCAACAGAGTGTAGATTACCATTGATGGAAATGTTGATTCGATTGCTGAAATGGCTGGGCTACGCTGCACTCTGCTGCGTGGTGCTGGTGTTGCTTGCGGTGCTGTTCATCGGTTTTACGCCGATGGGCGCCCGGATTGCCGCAAAACAGATTTCATCGCTCGTATCGACACCCGATCAGACGATCGAGATTTCTCCTCCGGGCGGCCTTCTGACCGGCCGCCTGCGGCTCGATAACGTCACGCTTTCAGATCGGCAGGGCCCCTATGCCCGCCTGAACCAGATCGCCGTCGACTGGTCGCCGCTGTCGCTGCTTGCCGGCACCTTCCATGCTGACCAAGTCGCGGCCGGATCGATCGATGTAGAGCGCCAACCGCTGCCGGCTCAGCAGACCACCGGCAAGAGCTCCGGCGGTTCTTCGCTTCCTATTGAAATCGTCATCGATAATTTCAGCTTCCCGGATATCAGCCTTGGGCAATCGCTTCTTGGCCGTGCCTTCGACTTGACGGCGGAAGGCAACCTCAAGGCCGCCCAGGACGACATGCGGCTTTCGCTCACCGCTCACAGGCGAAATGCAGTGGATGCGGAGGTCAATGCCGACGTTGCATTCCTGCCGAATGAGAACGTGCTGAAGCTGAAAGCCGAGATGAAGGAACCCGAAGGCGGCCTGCTCGCCACACTGCTTTCGCTACCCGGCACGCCTGCGGTGGCGATAGACCTCAATGGCGAAGGCCCACTTTCCAGCTGGACGGGCACCCTGCGCGGCAATGTCGCCGGCAATGCGGTGGTCAATGTCACCGGCCGTCATCTCCTTGGCGACGACGGAACGCGCCGTATCGAAATTGCAGGCGGTGGCCAGCCCGATCTGCTGCTGCCACCTGCGTTCCGCCAGCTTTTTGCCGGTGAGACGAAACTCGACGCGAATGCCACACTCTACCCGCAGGGCCGCATCGAAATCGGCAGCAGTACGCTTGAGACCGGTGCGTTGCTGCTGACGGCATCAGGCACCGTCGATCCGAATGGTCAGAACGATTTGGCCGCCAATCTCATCGGCACCGCCGGCCCCGTGGATTTCCGCTGGCCACTCGGCAATGGTGAAATTCAGGCCCTCATCAACGGCCTCGATCTTTCCCTGAAGGGTGGTGCGGATGCCGCACACCTCAACACCACGGTTTCCCTACGCAGCCTCGCGCTGCCACAAGGCCGGCTTGACGATGTCAAACTGACCGCCGAGAGCGCCGATCTCAATATCACCAACCGCAGCGGCACGATCGCCACCGTCCTGTCCGTCGCGCAATCATCCTTCGTCAGTCCAGATATCGACCGGCTGGTACGCGCGCCTCTTACCATCAAGGCGCCGCTCAGTCTTACCTCTTCCGCCATCGGTTTTAACGGCGCAACGCTGGAAAGCGCCAGCGTCGGCGGCACGCTGAACGGCAGTTTCGATCTCGCTGATAACCGCCTGACGTCAAGCGTCCAGCTCTTCGCGTTGCCCGCCACGCTTCCACCGGCACTCGCGGAAAAATTCGACACCACTATCGCCCTCCAGGGCGACATCGACCTGACCATCGGTGGACGCACCAGTATCGAGAACCTCGTCATCAAGTCAGGAACGATCGAGGCGGCGGGTAATGTCAGCCTGGAAAATGATGCACTAAGCGCCGACCTCAAGGGTAAATTCCCGGCACTGGAAAAGCTGACGCCGCAGGCGAAGGGCATCGCCGATTTTGCAATCGAAGCCAGCGGCGCGCTTGCCGCCCCTGATTTCAACGTGACCCTGAGTTCCGAAAGCGCCGTCCTTGCCGGACGAAAACTCGAAGCACTGAAGGTCAATGCCTCCGGCAAGGCCGACCCGGCCGCACCGCAGGCAAAGCTGACGGCCAGCGGCAGCCTCGACCGGCAGAAGATCGACGCCAACGCCAATGTGGAGCAGACCGAGAACGGCACGGCAATACCCGAACTTCATGTCGCGGTAGGCCGCAACATTCTGAACGGGAAGCTGCAATTTTCGCAACAGTTCATGCCAGCGGGCAATCTCTCCTTCAATTTCCCCGATCTCGCCCTGCTGGCCGCACTGGCCGCCCAGCAGGCGGATGGCGATATTGCCGGCGATATCGCGCTGAGCAACGCCAACGGCAAGATCGCGGCGACGATAAAGGCAAATGGCGGCAGCATCCGCCAGGGCACGACAACGATCTCAAAGCTGGCCGCCGATATCTCTATCGATGACCTTCAGGCGCTTGCCATCAACGGCAAGATCAGCGCCGACAGCGTCAATGCCGGTACGGCCGCGATTTCAGGCCTGAATGCCACCATCGGACATTCGGGCACAACGACTGCGTTCGATGTCAACGGCCGCTATGACAATGCGCCTCTGGTGGTGAAAGGCAGCGCCGATACCGGCGGTTCACCCATGACCGTGCGGGTCGACGCCTTTTCGGCCGCCCCCAAGGGAATTCCAGTACGGCTTGAAAAACCAAGCACCATCGCCATCCAGAATGGTACGGCCCGCATCACCGATCTGACCATCATCACGGGCGATGGTCGCGTTGAGGTCAACGGCACCGCCGGTTCGACCCTCGATATCAAGGCCGATATCCGCGCGCTTCCCGCAAACTTGGCAAACGCCTTTGCCGCCGGGCTGGATGCAGCGGGCAGCATATCCGGTACCGTCAGCGCCAAGGGCGCGGCATCCGACCCCTCGGTCGATTATAATCTGAACTGGGCCAATGCCGAGGTTGCGCAGACGCGTGCCGCCGGGCTTGCCGCCCTTGGTGTCAAGGCGAATGGCCGGTTTGTCGGCGGCAACTTGCAGATCGACACTGACGTGACCGGTCAAGGCGGCATGTCGCTTTCCGGCGGCGGCTCGCTCGGCATCGCCGGCAATCGCCCACTTTCCATGGCATTTTCCGGCCGGCTGCCTTTCAGCGCCGTTGCAGCACAAACCGCCGCACAGGGCCTTGATGTGGATGGCACCGCCGCCATCGACGTCAAGATCTCCGGCACTGCATCCGCACCTGTGGTGACCGGCAGCATCACCACCGATGGCACGCGCCTGACGGATGTGCGCCGGAACCTGACGATCAATGGCCTGGGCGCAACGATCACGTTTGACCGCGACCGTGCCGTCATTTCCAGATTGACGGGCAAACTCGCCGGCGGTGGAACGATCTCCGGAACCGGCAGCGTCGGCATTGCCGGCGGCTCGGGTTTCCCCGCTGATATTTCGATCACGCTCGATCGCGCCGGTTATAATGACGGTACGCTGGTAACGACGGTGGTGAGCGGCACGCTGACGCTGAAAGGGCCACTGCTGAATTCGCCAGTGCTCGGTGGCAACCTGACGCTCGACAGAAGCGCCATCACCATTCCGGAGAAACTTCCGGCCTCGCTGACGGAAATCGACGTCAAGCACAAGAACGCACCGCCAAAGGTACGCGCTCAGGCCAAGGCGCTCGGAGCGGACCAGGGCGGAAGCGGAAGCTCCTCCACCATCAATCTGGATCTGCAGGTGAATGCGCCGAGCGGCATCTTCGTGCGCGGCCGCGGCATTGATGCGGAACTGACCGGCAATCTGGCCATCCGCGGCACGGCCGCCGTTCCCGTCATCTCCGGCGGCTTTGAAATGCGCCGCGGCCGGCTGGAAATCCTCACCCGCCGCCTGGATTTCACGACAGGCAATATCACCTTCGGCGGCGGCCTTGTCCCGGTTCTCGATATGAAGGCGGATTCGACGGTGGGTTCGACCACGGTCACCGTATCCGTTTCCGGCAATGCCAACGACCCGACCTTTGCCTTCTCCTCCGCACCGGCGCTGCCACAGGATGAGGTGATGGCGCAGCTGATCTTCGGACAGTCCATGTCGAAACTCTCCGCGCTGCAGATCGCGCGGCTGGCCGATGCCGCCGCCCAGCTCGCCGGCGGACGCTCCACCTCGCTGTTCGACAAGCTCCGAAGCAATCTCGGTGTCGACGATCTCGATATTTCCACGGATTCCGAGGGACAGGCCCGCGTTTCCGCCGGCAAGTATCTCAATGAAAGAACCTATCTCGAATTGCAGCAGAGCGGTGAATCCGGCGCAAAGGCGATCATCAACCTCGATGTCGGGCGCGGCGTGAAATTGCGCGGCGAAGCAGGCGGCAATGGCGAAGGTGCGGCCGGGATATTTTACGAGAAGGAATATTGAGAGGGCTCCGCATTTAGGTTTGCGAAACCATCTCATGCTACGAATCTTCCATTGAGGACGGAAATAGTATTTCCGGCTGTTCAGGCACCAGGCAGAACGCCAAATTCGCACATGCAAGTGTCGGTGCACTTGCGCCGGCCTCCACAGCGAGCATTGGGAAGAATTCTGATGGCAATGATTAACTCTACCAATTTTGGCGGTGAGACGCTCGAAATCATCGCATTCCGCCTGCATGATCAGGAGTTCTGCGTGAAGACGACGACCATCCGCGAAATCCGCGGCTGGGCGCCTTCCACGCCCATTCCCCACGCGCCGAAAGACGTCATCGGTGTCATGAACCTGCGCGGCTCGGTCATTCCGATCATCGATCTGGCCCACAAGCTCGGTATGAAGAGCACCGTCGCCAATGAACGAAGCGCCATCGTGGTGGCCGAAGTGCACAACATGGTCATCGGCATGCTGGTCGACCGCGTTTCGGACATCCTCACGATCCCGGCAAATCAGGTACAGCCGGTTCCGGAAATCTCGGCGTCTTTCGACAAGTCCTATTCTGAAGGCATCATTGCCAACGAACACGGCATGATCTGCTTCCTGAACCTCGCAAAGATGTTCAAGGGAACCGAAGCCGAAGATCTTGCCGCCTGATCAGGCGATTACAGTCTGACGCAAGCGTTTCACTGCTGTCATCGACAACAGAACCAGACCGCCGGAGCACCCCCGGCGGTTTTTATTTTCCCGCGCGCCCCACAACTTAAATAAGAACATTTTAATATTATAGATATCTAATATTAAAAGCCAACGAACAGTAACCTCACCCGCGTCATATCTCACCAGGGTCCGATAGCTGACGAAGGCCGTAAAGTCGCAAGTGCCTGCATTGCTGCCCATGGCGGCAAAACCTGTTCGTTGTTCAACATGATACGGCGCGGACCACACCTTGGGTGCGGCGAGCCGCCCCGTGGACCGATATTTGGGGGACGTTAATGCTGGGGTTAGGGAAAAGCGCAGATAACCGAAATATGCTCGATGCGATATCCAGATCGCAGGCAGTCATAGAATTCGATCTCAAGGGTAATATTCTCACCGCAAACCGCAATTTCTGCATGGCGCTGGGTTACGATCTCGCAGAAATCGTCGGCAAGCACCATCGCATCTTCTGCGACCGGGAGATTGCCGCATCGCACGCCTATCAGGAGTTCTGGGAATCTCTTGCGCGCGGCGAATTTCAGGCGAAGGAGTATCGCCGTATCCGCAAGGATGGATCAGCCGTCTGGATCGAAGCATCCTACAATCCTGTCTTCCGTTCGGGCAAACCCTACAAGGTCGTCAAGATCGCGACCGACATCACCGCCAAGAGGATCAAGGCCGTCGAAGATGCAGGCAAGCTGGAGGCGTTATCCCGCTCTCAGGCCACCATCGAGTTTTTCCCTGACGGTACGATCATCACCGCCAATCCGAACTTCTGCGCAACGGTGAACTACGACCTGAAGGAAATCGAGGGCAAACACCATCGCATGTTCTGCGATCCCGCCTATACGGCATCCGCGGCTTACGCCAATTTCTGGCAGCGGCTGGCATCGGGAGAGTTCATTTCGGACGAATTTGTCCGCTATGGAAAGAACGGCAAGGAAATATGGATTCAGGCCGCCTACAACCCGGTCCTGGATGAGGCGGGAAAAGTCGTGAAAGTGGTGAAATTCGCCACCGACGTGACCCCGCGCATGAGCGCCATCACCGTGCTTGCCGATGCCTTGCAGGCGCTGGCCGCGGGCGACCTCGTGCAGCGCCTCGACACCAGCTTCGTGCCCAGCATGGAGAAGCTGCGTGCGGACTTTAATGAGGTCGTCGGCAAGCTGCAGGCTACTATGCAGACGATCTCCCACAATGCCTCGACAATCGCCTCCGGCTCGGGCGAAATCCGCATCGCCGCCGATCAACTTTCGCAACGCACCGAACAACAGGCGGCCTCGCTGGAAGAAACTGCGGCTGCTCTCGAAGAAATCACCACCACCGTGACCGATGCCAGCCAGCGTGCCGGCGAAGCGGGCAAGCTGGTGTTGCGGACGAGGGAACATGCCGAACATTCCCGCGACGTCGTTCAGCAGGCGATTTCCGCCATGGACGCGATTTCGCGTTCCTCCGGCGAAATCACCAACATCATCGGCGTGATCGACGACATCGCCTTCCAGACCAATCTTCTGGCGCTGAATGCAGGCGTCGAAGCCGCCCGGGCCGGGGAGGCCGGCAAGGGTTTCGCTGTTGTGGCGCAGGAAGTGCGCGAGCTGGCGCAACGCTCCGCCGTCGCGGCCAAGGAGATCAAATCGCTCATCAACACCTCCCGCGAACAGGTCGCCAATGGCGTCGATCTCGTCGGCAGAACTGGCGAGGCCTTGCGGGACATTCAGTCGCAGATGGGCGAAATCGACATAAATGTCTCGGCAATCGTCGAGGCATCGCGCGAACAGGCAAACGGGCTGAGGGAAATCAACCAGGCCGTCAACGTCATGGATCAGGCGACCCAGAAAAATGCCGCCATGGTGGAAGAAACCACTGCCGCCAGCCACGGTCTCGCCAGTGAGGCTGACAACCTCTATGAATTGCTGCGACAGTTCAGAATATCCGGCGACGGACAGATATCATCTGCCCAGCCCATCGACAAAAAACGCGCCAGCATAACCCGGCTGCCGACACCTCAGCCGCGATATGCCACGGCAGGGGCACATGGCAATGCAGCAGCCGAATGGGCGGAATTCTAAACCCACCTATGTCGAAGCCAACCGCCGAGGCTACAGAATAACACGGTCTGCACGGGTGAAGATTTCGAAGTCTTCACCCCGGACCAACGCAACAAGCGTGATGCCCGCTCTATCGGCAGTCTCGATGGCGAGCGCCGTGGGGGCGGAGATCGCCGCCAGAAGCGGACAGCCGAGGATCGCCGTCTTCTGTACCATCTCAACCGACAGGCGGCTGGTAACCGCCACAATACCCGTCTCCGCGGAAATGCCCGCATTCACCACCGCACCGGCCAATTTATCGAGCGCATTGTGGCGGCCGACATCTTCGCGTGCCGCCAAAAGCCCCTCACGCGGACTGTAGAACCCGGCACCATGAACAGCCCTTGTTTCGCGATTGAGGGTTTGGGCCTCGTTCAGGGCCTTCACAGCCGCAATGATGTCATTGCCGTGAACAGACGATTTCACGCCGCTCAAATCCGGCACGACACGAACCGCCTGCTCTATCGATTCAATGCCACAGAGACCGCAGCCAACCGGGCCTGCCATATGCCGTCGTCTCGCCCGCAGGGCGTCAGCCTCGGCATCTGTCAGATCCACCTGGACATCGTAACCCTGCCCCGCCTCGACCACTTCAATGGCCTGGATTTCGGAACGCATCGATATGATGCCCTCGGTGAGGCTGAAGCCGACGGCAAAATCGATGAGATCGGCAGGGCTTGCCATCATCACGGCATGGGTGCTGCCACCGTAAGAAAAGGCAACCGGCACCTCTTCCGGCACGGCACGCTCACCTGTGGCAGGCGTGCCCTCTCGCAAAGCGGTTCTGGCAACCCTTCGATAACTTGCTTCTACCGACACGACGATCATTCCTCCATGACGGAAAACACACCACCACATCGATCTATGACCGGTAAAGCGGTATTCCTCTTCGTCTTCACATCTAGCCCATCACCTGAAAAATCGGAATCGATTTCGGTAGACGCGAGCCAATGCCGCGTGACGTGCCTTGGGCGACAACCCGACATATCCCAAGCGGAGGAAACAGGAGACAGCTGAAAACAAAAAAGCGACCGAAACGGCCGCTTTCTGTTTTAAATATTTTGTGGGCAGTCATTCTTTCGAACCCGCCCGGTGCTTTCAAGCAGCGACGAGAACCTCATGCAGGTTCGTCAGCTCATAGAGGTGCTTTTCAAGCTTGGTAAGATGCTCGTGATGATGATTGCCTTCCTGGATTTCGGCCTTGGCCGCATCGATGCGCTTCTGCAGCGTATCAGGAGACATATCGTCAGCCGAAACAGCGGATTCGGCAAGAAGCGTGCAGCCGGTCGGCAGAATATCGGCAAAACCGCCGAAGACGACGTATTTGTGCGTTTCGCCAGAAGCGAATTTCACCGTCACCAGACCCGGCTTGATCGTGGTCATCGTCGGGGCGTGATTGGCCAGAACGGTCATTTCACCCAGCGTAGCCGGGATGACGACTTCCGTAACCGTTTCGGAAACGAGCAGACGCTCCGGAGAAACGAGATCGAATTTGAAACTGTCAGCCATGGCTATTCACTTCTTTTCAATTACGCGGGCGTCACGGACTTGTCTTTTAACAACGCAGGCGAACGCCGTTTCGGTTTCGCTGTCATTGGTCGGAAGGCGCGCGGTAAAACCACGCGCCCACCAATTTATAATCAGGCGGCTTCAGCAGTCAGCTTCTTTGCCTTTTCGATGGCTTCTTCCATCGAACCGACCATGTAGAAAGCTGCTTCCGGCAGGCTGTCATATTCGCCGTTGACCAGGCCCTTGAAGCCCTTGATCGTGTCTTCGAGCGCGACGAGCTTGCCCGGAGAACCGGTGAAGACTTCAGCAACGAAGAACGGCTGCGACAGGAAGCGCTCGATCTTGCGGGCGCGGGCAACCGTCAGCTTGTCTTCTTCCGACAGCTCGTCCATGCCGAGGATGGCGATGATGTCCTGGAGAGACTTGTAGCGCTGCAGGGTCGACTGAACCTTACGGGCAACTTCATAGTGCTCTTCGCCGACG
>Ga0209282_1000804_pt1 | contig 16023 bp, 13 predicted proteins | sample Mtrugardesep15_FD_187529 | JGI IMG/M metagenome (GOLD analysis project Ga0209282, IMG submission 187529) | Root nodule microbial communities of legume samples collected from California, USA - M. trunc garden sep15 (SPAdes) (version 2) | ecosystem: Host-associated > Plants > Roots > Nodule...
ACCAGACCAATATGTTTTTCAAATAAAAAAATTCTCTAAAAGAAAAAGAACTTTCCTATTGTCCCTACCACGACATGTGAAGAATAGTGACTCAATTATTTATTTTATATACAATTGACTCAATATATTGTGATAGTTTTATAAAGTAGTTACGAAATGTTCCAAGTAGATTAGGTTTTAGTGTAATTTTTGTATTTTCTTCTACCAATTGCCTTCTTGAAATCATCTCATGGTAGATATGTTGATAGTAATTAAGTTTGTGGCATATTAATCAGTTTCAAAGTTGGATATCAACTTATAAGATGATGAACATATTTTAGTGGTTTTATAATGGCACCAACTTCAAAAAAATGGTTTATGTTGAGTTAAATTAGCTAAATTTAATGAGTCGAGTAAAATACAATTGGCAAAGTCAATTGCAATTGTTAGCAAAGGAAAAAAAATTGCTTTAGCTATAGAGCTAGTTGCAATGAATGTTGTGCGAATGAAGGTGCTTCAGGTAGTGTTGAATGGTTGTTCCTATGATTATAAGTGTGTTTTACTTGAATGGTTTATAAATTTTAGTTATTTTGGCTGTGCAAATTATTTGGTGGGATTTTTATTCTTCTCTTTGGCTAAATTTTTTGAAATTCTAATAAATTCATTCTCAATCTTGAGATTGTTTGTGTGCTAGAACTTGCACTACAAAAATCCCCCATATTACTAACCAAATCCGCTAGTAATGTGTATTACTGAGGGATTTGTTTCATTACCGAGAGATTAATTTTGTCAATAATAAGCAAAATTCTTGTAGAATAAGTTTTCCATTATTTTATCGTCTCCTAGCTACCTCGTTTCTTCCACTTTCATGTTCAATGAATAATAATTTTGTAATGATTGAGCTTATTACGTGCAACACACGTTGTTCGTTGACTTTCCTTACAATTTGCAGTATATTCCTTCAACGTAAGGACATTATGAGTTCTTCTTTCTTTCTCATAATAGTTAGTGAGACCTTGCTTTTCATCCGGTGGCTGTGCAGCAAATTTTTGAAGTCAGTCAAGATGGATTCAAACTCAAAACTTTTAGGTAACATACATTGTTTATTTTTGTATATATGATTCATCATCATTTTTCAATTGGATAACCTATGCTTCACTTAGACACTGCTTTACACATTATGTCGTTAACGAATAAATCATCAATTCAGTCTCGAAACTATTAGTCTCTCTCCAATTTATCGATCATGTTAGTCGGTAACACCTTTAATAGTATGACAAAATTGACATATCTTGTATATCTTTGAGCCTACGTATTATATTTATATATTTTAAGGACTAAATCGATGGTTTATTCTTTCGTTAACAATTATTCTTAGGTTTTGTTTTTGTTGTTGCTGAATTTTCTATTCTTATGATAGATATTTTACACTCATTGATGACCTTTCTCCTACAACCATTTCTCGCCCTGTTGGATCATTTGTTCTTTTTCAATTTGAACCATTGGAGTCCAGGAGCTAAAGCTTCCAAATCTTCTGTGGATTTTAATAAAGTTCAAAGCTATAGATACGATGTGTTTATCAGTTTCAGAGGTGCTGACACCCGCAATAGTTTTGTCGATCATCTTTATGCTCATCTTACAAGAAAGGGAATTTTCGCCTTCAAAGATGATGAAAGGCTTGAGAGAGGAGAACCCCTCTCCCCACAACTTCTACAAGCAATTAAAAATTCAAGGATTTCTATTGTTGTCTTTTCTAAAAGATATGCCCAATCAACATGGTGTTTGGAAGAGATGGCTATTATTGCAAAATACAGAAAAATATTCAAACGAACTGTTTTCCCTGTTTTTTACGACATCGATCCATCTGATGTAAGAAAACAGGGAGGGGTGTACCAAAATGCCTTTGGTTTACTCAAGAATAAATTCAAACATGACCGGAAAAAGCTTGCGAGGTGGATGAGAGCTATGACCGAATTAGCGGAATTAGTTGGTTGGGATGTTAGGAACAAGTAAGCGTTAAGGTTATTCTTATAAAGATTCTTGTCTTTTATACTTTCGTGACATCAAATCTAAGGATTAAAGATATTTTCGTCCCCTGTCATTTGTGCGAATTTCGGTTTACTCCCTGCTTCATCTTCAGTTTTGTACATTGAAATAACACGAAGGTCTAAAAGCAAAAAACTTTAAATTACAAGGTTGGAATCTAAAAAAAATATATTTGGGAGTAATCAGAATTCACTTAAATGGCAGGAAGCAAAAGTATATATAACTCTATGATTAATTATCAATAGACCTTATTGACTCATTTCCTCAAAATACAATTTCTTCGGAACTATTTACGCATGTCAGCATATATAAATTAATCCTTATTATATTTATCCCAACATAACTTTCTGTCTGTTTTCTTAGGTAATAATTTAGAGTTTTGTTTCCCCGTCTTTCAGGCCAGAGTTACGAGAGATTAAAAATATTGTTCAGGAGGTAATAAATACATTGGGTCATAAATTCTCAGGGTTTGCTGATGACCTTATTGGAATACAACCTCGAGTAGAAGAATTAGAAAGCCTTCTAAAATTAAACTCAAAGGATGATGAGTTTCGAGCTATAGGTATTTGGGGAATGGCTGGAATCGGAAAGACAACTCTTGCTTCTGTCTTGTATGACAGAGTCTCCTATCAGTTTGATGCAAGTTGTTTTATTGAGAATGTAAGCAAAATCTATAAAGATGGTGGTGCTACTGCTGTACAGAAACAAATCCTTCAGCAAACCGTAGATGAAAAAGATCTAGAAAGATACAGCCCTTCTGAAATATCTGGAATAGTAAGTAAGAGATTGTGCGAAAGAAAGGTCCTTATTGTTCTTGACAATGCTGATCTATTACAGCAAGTGGAAGAATTGGCTTTAAATCCCGAATTGCTTGGCACAGGAAGTAGGATGATCATTACAACCAGGGATATGCATATTCTAAGAGTGTATGGAACATGGTTATCGGTCTCTCAAAATACTTATGTATCATATGATGTATATGAGGTTCCACTGTTGAATAACAAAGATGCTCGGGAATTATTTTATAGAAAAGCTTTCAAAACTAAGGATCCCACTAGCGGATGTGCGACACTGACTCCAGAGGTAGTAAACTATGTTCAAGGTCTTCCATTAGCAGTTCGAGTAGTGGGTTCTTTCTTATGCACTCGAGATGCTAACCAATGGAGAGATGCCTTGTGTAGATTGAGGAATAATCCAGACCCCGAAATTATGGACGTGCTTCAGGTAAGTTTTGAGGGGTTACATCCTGAGGAAAAAGAAATATTTCTACATATTGCTTGTTTCTTTAAGGGGGAGAAGGAAGATTATGTGAAGCGAATTCTAGATGCTTGTGCGCTGCACCCTCTCATTGGAATTCAAAGTTTGGTTGAGAGGTCACTCATAACTATTAGAAACCAGGAAATTCATATGCATGATATGCTGCAAGAATTGGGGAAGAAAATTGTTCGGCAACAGTTTCCCAATGAACCAAGATTGTGGAGTAGATTGTGGCTTTATCCGGACTTCTACCATGTCATGACTACAGAAACGGTAATAAGATATCTTTCAAAAATTAAAACTTTTTTCACATTAGATAGTTTAACTTTTTCAATCAAATGACCATATATAGTTTTATTTATTTATAACTTAAAAAATTCAAATTTTTTCAAGCAGTTTTATTTCTTTTCCTTTTGTAACATGTTAGTTAATTCTTAATATTTTTCAGGTAACAAACATGGTTAAAGCCATAATTCCAGATCAAAAAGAGGATATCTCCGAATATCCTCAGTTGAGTGCTGAAGGATTATCGGCAATGACAGGACTTACAATTCTTATATTACATCATAGGAATTTTTCAGGAACTCTAAATTTTCTTTCCAACAGCTTGCGGTATCTCATGTGGTATGGTTACCCATTTGCTACTTTGCCATTAAATTTTGAGCCGTATTGTCGTCTTGTTGAATTGAATATGCCTTGCAGTAACATACAACGTCTATGGGACGGTCACAAGGTATTGTAATGATGTTTTTCATTATCTTCTTTTAGGTAAAGAATAATCCAAAATGAGCTACTGTTGAATACTTTTTCAGAAGAAAAAAAACTCTTAAAAATAAAAAATTTATGATATTCAAGTTTGAACACAGCGTGCTTAACAGTTGATTGCTCATTCTCTTTTCACAGAATCTCCGCTGTTTGAAAAGGGTTGATCTGAGCAACTCCAAATGTCTTGTGGAGACTCCAAATTTTTCAGGGAGCCGAATAATTGAGCGGCTAGATTTTACCGGATGCATAAACCTATCGTATGTCCATCCATCCATTGGACTTCTGAAAAACCTTGCTTTCCTGAGTTTGGAAGGCTGCAGGAGTTTGGTCAGGCTAGTTCTTGATGGTAACCCTGCATCTAAATTATGCTCTCTGAAAGTTCTACACCTCTCTGGATGCACAAAACTTGAAACTGTACCAGATTTTACAGGGGTCTCAAATCTTGAATATCTTGATATTGATCAATGTATGAGTTTATTGACGATTGATCACTCTATTGGGGATCTTACACAGCTTAAATTCTTGAGTTTAAGAGACTGCACAAATCTTCTCAATATACCGAAAAGCATTAATTCTATGACATCTCTTGTTACTCTAGATTTATGTGGCTGCTTAAAGTTAGAGAATCTACCCTTGGGACACGTATCAGTGTCAGCCGAAAGTATTGACTTCTTTTCAGTGTCTGCAGAATTTGCTGACCTCTCTAACTATCTGGAGTCTTTGATTTTTTTGGACCTAAGCTTTTGCAATCTAAGTACAGTTCCTGATGCTATTGGAGAGTTATGGCATTTAGAAAGACTAAATCTCGAAGGAAATAGCTTTATTTCACTTCCATCGTCAATTGGGAACCTTTCCAGTCTAGCATATTTAAACGTGGCGCATTGCAGCAAGCTTCAATCTTTGCCTGACCTCCAATTGTGTGCTACTTCTTCATCTGGGGGAAGGTATTTTACAATGACATCCGGATCTCATAATCACGGTTCAGGACTATATATTTTTAACTGTCCCCTCTTGAAGATCGCAGAAGAAACTCAAGACTTGGCACTTTCATGGCTGATAAAATTAGTTAAGGTGCGCACTTCACATTGTTCTCTCTCTCTCTCTCTCTCTCTCTCTCTCTACTGATATATTTGTATTATTTTCTTCTTCTGGTACCAGAATCCTCATCATTTCCGGTGTGGCTTTGACATTGTTGTTCCTGGGGATACAATTCCTGAGTGGTTTGACCATCAATTTAAAGGGAATTCAAGATTAAGGATAACAAACTTTACAAATAAGTATAACAATTGGCTTGGCTTTGCCTTTTGTGTGGTATTTGTGGAAAACTGTGGTTCAAATATCTCATATCCTCTTTATCTTTCTTTTGAAAGTGAACATATGGAAGAAACTTTTGATATACCGCTCCGGTTAGACCTGAACATGGTTGATGGGTCGAAGTCAGAGCATCTCTGGTTGATCTATATCTCTAGGCCCCACTGCCATTTTGTTACAACAGAAGCACATATCACATTTAAAGCTCACCCAGATGTGGAGCTGAAAAGATGGGGATTACGAATGGTACTCGAGAATGATATCTCTAATCCATTCAAGTTGAGAACAGATGAGTTTCGTCGACAAGGCTATCTTCAGTTGGATCATGTACATGTAAGTAGCAGAAGCAAGAGGCCCGAAGTCCAGCTACGTTATAATTGGCATGTTACTGAGGAAGAGGAAAACGAGAGTAGGGAAGTGAATTTGAAAAAAAATCACCTCTTAGATATTGGCCTTACCACATAGTTGATGATTATCAGGATTTCCACTAAAAAGCCTGTTTAGTTATTTATTTTGTTTATTTCTGCTACTTCCTGTACGCATGAAAAATTGATTAACTAAATTAGGATATCACATTGAAGATTAAATAGGTAGGTATCAGTATCACAAGGATTTGTAATTCTTTTGTGCAATGAATCATTTTGTGGTTTTTCCAGTTGTGCATATATCACTCTCTTCAAATTAGATACCTACATTGAGTTGATCTCAATTTCAACACAAGATTTGTCAATGTATATGTACAATCAATTTTGAGGTGGATTTTAGCATGGATTACGACTTTATATGATTCAAGTGTACTATGAAATTAACTATGAATTTGTTTATAAATATAGTTTGTAGTTACAGACTAATTAGCTAAATAAAAATCATCTTTTAACTTCATGAACCACATCAATTGATGTCCAAGTTAGAATCCTCCTCAAGCTGCACACGGTTACGTTAGTTTTGAAATTCGGCACAAACCAGTTAAGGTAATTATCAAAAGACCCCATCTCTGCAGCTCTATTCTTGGCTGTTAGATTAATCAATTGGTTGATATAAAACATAAAATATAAAAAATGAAGTGGAAAACACTGTAGAAATAAATGACTTGCACCGTTCAACGCACAACTGGGAGCTTCTTGTTAAAGCATTTTACCCTGTTTAGTCAAATTGCTCATGTTCATTGGCATATAAGATACCAAATCCGTAAAATAGAACCATCATTAGTCTGAAGATCGAATAGGTCACGAAATTAGCGTATGAGATCGTTTACGGAAGGCAACTGAATTAAAACGGAATGTGGAAAATGCGTAGGGCCTTCAACAACATTTCTTACGTGTTTATTCGATTTGTTTTTTATTTTTAATATCAACCGATGAATTGATCTTACGGTCAATAACAGAGTTGCAGAGGTTTCAGCTTCTGAGGATCCAAACATATAGAAAGGAGTATTTCACATTAGTTAAACTTATATGTTATTAAGATAGTACTATGTTTGATAGCTGAAATGTTTCTACTCCATTGACAGTCTTTTGACAGGTGACACCTAAAGTGTTATCTATAATGAGCATTCGACTTTGTTAATGAAGCACATCAAAAGATGTTATACTTAAATTTCTCAATTACCGGCTCTTCAAATGTATGAGAACATAGTAGAAGGAAAAACACTATTGTAATTTACGCATGTTAGTTCAATATGAAAATAGACATGAGAGTGTCGGTTTGCACGCTAGTATATGCTTTCATCCTCTCTATTATCCCAATCTAACAGAGAATATCCATCAAATCACACCTCACTACAACAACAATGGTGTACATGAAAAAACAAACAATAATTTAATTCTTTCTATTTCTTTTTCTACGGCATCACCAACTTATTATACCATATAAGTCACTTTTCTTTCCTTTCTCTCAAGGTTTATAAACCAATGTCGGGACTAAAACATTTCCCAACATCCACAAGCAATGCAATTTACCGGCTGATGTCGCAGCAATCCTGGTTTTGCCGTCCACAACCATCGGAAGAACTTTCGAGAATCTTCATCTTGGAGAGTACCAACATGGTTTGCGTATGGAACAGTGTTTAAACCTGTTTATAGTCTTGCTTCTTGTTGGGCAAGGATTGGTCACGATAGGGGCTGATATTGCATTGCATCATGACCTGTTTCTGTTGGTACTAAACGTAGGATGATATTGCATGATCGGATTGGTCACGATAGTACCAACAACAATGATATTGCAAGGATTGGTCACGATATCATCAGTATTATCCGATAAAAGACAAGAAACAGAAACAGGTTTTGTTTGAAGTATAAAGACAAACACATGCAAATTGCAATATCATTGTTGTTGGTACTATCGTGACCAATCGATAGGGGCTAAAATATGCACAAGGTCTTCCATTAGCAATTCGAGTAGTGGATTCTTTCTTGTGTACTCGAAAGTCTAACCAGTGGAGAGATGCCTTGCATAGATTGAGGAATAATCTAGACAACAAAATTATGGACGTGCTTCAGGAAAGTTTTGAGGGATTACATTCAGAGGACAAAGAAATATTTCTGCATATTGCATGTTTCTTTAAAGGAGAGAAGGAAGATTATGTAAAAAGAATTCTAGATGTTTGTGGGTTGCACTCTCCCATTGGAATTCAAATTTTGATCGAGAGGTCATTGATAATTATTAGAGAGAGAGATACTAGGAAAAAAAGGGGGAAGGAAAAACAAAGAGGGAGGAACCGTAATTGAAGAAGAGAAGAAAGAAGATGGAAGCTATAGAAGGAGAAGAAGGAACTTCAATGAAGGAAAAGAAGAAAATAGGATTCATCATCAAGGAAAAAGGGAAAAACTCTTGATTAAGCTTTGAAACTTCTTTTGTTCATTTAATTCTTAAGGTATCATAGACAGCTCCTAAAACCTCTCTATTGATGTAAATTGATTGTTTAATTGTTAATTTTAGGGATTTAGGTTTATTCATTGTGTTTCTTTGATATGGGTCATTTGAGATGGAAATAAATAAAGGTTTCTTAAAATAATTGATTTGAAAATGTGAAACATTTGAGATGAAATGCAATTGTGGTTGTCACTAAAAATTTATTGATAAATAATTGATTTCAAATACTTGAAGTGATATTGTAAATGATTGAATGTAAGCCGTTCGCTGCAACGAAGAGAAAATGCAGCCTATGACTAATGCGATCATAGTAAATTATAGAAAATTTCCGTTTGCTACAACGAAGAGATAATGCAGCCTATGAACTAAATTGTTCGTAGTATACCGTTTGCTACAACGAAGAGATAATGTAGCCTATGAGTTTACATGTTCATGGAAACAAAATTGAGAAAGTTACTGTTCACCACAGCGAAGAGATAATGTGGTGTGTGTGTGTGTGTGTGTGTATATATATATATATCTGTTTGCCACAACGAAGAGATAATGTGGTATATCTCCGTTCGCCACAAAGAAGAGATTGTGTGGTATATATCTCCATTCGCCACAATGAAGAGATAATGTGGTATATCTCCGTTCGCCACAACAAAGAGATAATGTGGTTTGTGTACAAATAGTGAAAAGAGATAAATGATATTAGTCGTGTTGAAATGGTTATTTTTTATTTATTTGAACATGTGGTTGTAGAACTTTATGTATGACTAACCGTTGGTTCATGCTAAGGATTTTGTCGAATAGTATTGATTTGGATATTGCAAGTATTTTTTTTTTAGAATGAATGAGTTTTCAAAGGATGGAATTTTTAGTTTAAACATTGTTTGGATAAAGACCGGTGAACCATTATGCCCACTCTGTTTGCCATGCTCCCATTGAATTCTTGTGACTCACCATTTCTTTGATTTCATTCTTTTTGATTCACAGTTGTTAAAGGATTAATCTCTTGGAGTTTTCATGTTTACCAAAAACATCTATGCTTTATGGTAGACCTCTATCTTAACCATTTTTTTGTGATTTACTTATGATGTAACTATTGAGATAATAGTTGTTCTTGTCTTAAAAGTCTATATATAAATAATGAGATAAATTTTATATGCTTTGTGATAATAAACTTGCATTTTGAAATGTCTGGAAGTTTGTGAGTCATTACCAAAATTTTGGTACTTTGGAAAAGTGTTAGTGTTAAGGTGGGTCGTGACAGGGAGAGGGAGAGAGAGAGAGAGAGAGAGAGAGAGAGGGAGAGAGAGAGAGAGAGAGTAGGGATAACACTTATCGTAGAAACTCGGCTTAAGTGTTTTGGATATGTAGACAAAAGACTTGTAAATTTTATAGTAAATAGTGTAAATCAGTTGGAGAGTAGTCAAATCATTAGCCGATCCATTAATGAGTTGGATAGGGATATTATGGATGCTTTTGATCCATTAGCTGATCCCACGTAGTGGGATAAGGCTTGTTTGTTTGTTGTTATTGTAGAGTAGTTAAAGAGTTAGTAAGTTGATAAGTTTATTAGGTGGTTGTTAAGAGTTGTTATATTGGTTATTCTTAGTAAGTCTTTAAATAACCCTCAATTGGTAGAGGGGAAGGACACCTTTTGAATGGTTAAGTTGTGACTAGAGAAAGCTCTAGGGAAAGGAGAGTTCTCATTTGGGGGTTAGTCTCGAGTGCAAGATTATCTTTTGTACCTTCTCTTTCAATCTCTATACACCAATAAGAAATCATTTATTTTTTGATCAATCTTTATCTTTATTCTAGTTACAACGATTCTTATTTTTATTACTATTAGTTGATTTTCGTAACTCATTATCAGCAAACATAAACTACGGCTGATAAAATGATAATTTACTCTTATTGTTATTAAAATTAGTTGATTTCTTTTTATTGAACTCTTAGTTACAAATCAAGTGAAACAATGAAGAATAAATTTGATACGACAGTTAAAGAAATCACATCAAAGTCAATTAATTATATTCAATTTTTAATATAACATGCTAACAATTTGTTGGTCATTCTGTTTTCACAGGACCTCCCTTGTTTAAAAATGGTTGATCTGAGCAACTCCAAATATCTTCTGGAGTCTCTAAATTTTGCTGGAAGCAGACGATTTGAGCGGCTAGATTTTACAGGATGTATAAACCTATCATATGTCCATCCGTCCATTGGACTTCTGGAAGAACTTACATTTTTGAGTTTGGAAGGCTGTAGCAGTTTGGTCCAGCTAGTTCTTCATGATGACACTGCATCTAGATTATATTCTCTCAAAGTTCTGCACCTCTCTGGCTGCACAAATCTTGAAACCATGCCTGGTTTTACTGGGGTCTCAAGTCTTGAGTATCTTGATATTGATCAATGTGTGAGTTTATCAACGATTGATCATTCTATTGGGGATCTTGTACAGCTTAAATTCTTGAGTTTAAGAGACTGCACGAATCTTGTCAGTACCCGAAAGCATTTATTGTATGACTTCTCTTGTAGCTATAGATTTATGTGGCTGCTCAGAACTACAAAATCTACCCTTGCTGAGAAACACACCAGTGTGTGAAAAAAGTATTGACTTCATATCAGTGTTTGCAGAAAATGTTGATCTTTCTGATGAACTAATATCTTCTTAATATTTGGATTCTTTGGTTTTTTTGGACCTAAGCTTTTGCAATCTAAGTTCAGTCCCTGATGCTATCGGAAAGTTAAGGTACTTAGAAAGGCTCAATCTAGAAGGAAACGACTTAGTTTCGCTTCCGTCTTCAGTAATAAGGTTTTCCAGTCTAGCATATTTAAACTTGGCACATTGCGAAAGGCTTCAATCTTTGCCGGATCTCCTATTCTGTGCTACTTCTTCATCTGGGGGAAGGTATTTCAAAATGGTGTCCAGATCTCATAATCATAGGTCAGGATTATATATTTTCAACTGTCCCCTCTTGCAGATTGCAGAAGGAGATCATAACTACTTGGCTCTTTCATGGCTGATGAAATTAGTTGAGGTGCACACTTCACATTTATTACCCAATCCCCTTTCCCCCGTCCTCTTTTTTTCTAGTTCTGATTTTTTTTATTTTTTATCTCTGGTACCAGAATCCTTGTCATTTCCAGTGTGGCCTTGACCTTGTAGTTCCTGGATACACAATTCCACCGTGGTTTCGTCATCAATTTAAGGGAAACTCAATAATAAGGATAACAGACTATTTGAATGAGATTGACAACTGGCTTGGCTTTGCCTTTTGTGTGGCATTTATGAAAAACGGTTGTCCAACAACTTTTGGTTCTTCACATTATTCATCTTCGTCACAGCGACCATATCCTCTTCACCTTTCTTTTGAAAGTGAAGAAATGAAAGAAACCTTTGATATGCCTCTTCGGTTAGTCCCGAATAAGGTTGATGGTTCAAATTTTAAACATATCTGGCTAATCTATATTCCTAGGCCCCACTGCCATTTTGTTACAACAGGAGCACATATCACATTTAAAGCTCACCCTGATGTGAAATTGAAAACATGGGGATTGCGCGTAGTATTCGAGCATGAAATCTCTAGTTCGTTCCAGTTGGGGAGAGATGAGGTTCATCAAGAAGGCTTTTTTCACTTGGTTCACGTACATCACAGTAGCAGCAGTAGAAGGTCTGAAGTCCAACTTCCTTATAATTGGCACGTTACTGAGGAAGACGAAAGTTCTAAAATCCAGCTTCGTTATAATTGGCATGTTACCGAGGAAGAGGAAATTGAGATTAATGAAGTGTTTGTGAAATAAAATCGTCTCTCAAATATGGGCCTTAACACATGATGATTATCATGATTTACCTTAAAAAGCCTCTTCAATGATTTGTTTTCTTTCTATCAACCATTTCCCATACCTATGAAAAAGTTATTAATTAATTTAGGCCATGATATTGCAGATTAAAGGTATCATATGGACTAGGAAACTGAGAAAAACATCGTATCTACAGGTTCTGTGGTGATCAGAAGAGTTGTTGCTGCTAGTAGAAGCCATAGGAAACAATGAATGAATGGCAGATAGTAAAGAAATGAAGTTCCAAAAACCAAATTAGAAGGACTGACTAAGGAGATGATCAAGAGGAATTGACTTCTGTCATTTGTATGATAAGTCTTGTATGGTCACCACTTCTGTGTATGGTAATGGTGGATAATTCATGCAGGTGGTCCCTGTAATTTGTCTCTTGCTACCACGAGATAAATTAAAAAACTAATATTTATGTTAAGAATTTTTTTAGTCACAAGTTACAACTAAATTTACTTAAAATTTAACAATAATACCAAAATTACACTTTCATATAAATTTTCTCAAAATCATTCATTATTACTCTATACTTTCACTCTCATTCATTTACAAACAATCATGAATATTCAATCAATCTCAATGAAAGATTAAAGAGTGGATCAAAATGTCTTTCATCGATAGTTTGTTGCATATAGGTAAGTGCATTTCTTATCTTTTTTCAATGATGCTGAATTTTTATTTTTTTTCTTGTTGTTCAACATGCTGATATGTTATACACTCTACAAACGATGCGTTGACGTTAATTAAATTTAAGTAAATATCCATTTAATGGTTGAGGTTATTTTAAATTTAGTTTAACGAGGTACATGTAAACAAAGTTTACTTATACCTGCTTAAAATAAGATTATGTAAAATCAATAAACAAGGTTGAGGAGGTTAAAGCAAATTTTAGTTTACGTATGTACACTTAAATTCAGTTTACATGACCTACTTAATCTTAGTTTGCATGCTCTATTTAAATTGAATTTTAGTATGTATACTTAAACTCAATTTACATGACCTATTTAAACTAAGTTTTAGAATAGGAAGAACGATGCAAAGACACTACAAGAAAACTGGATTTTAGAGTTGAAATTTAGCATCGGCCATTAGCCTCGAGTTTGCGTCGGTTTAGCCCACTCTAAATCCCATGTTTATTTTCCTTTTTCATGAAAATATTAGCCTCGGCATATCCGACACCAAATTTCCAATATAAAGACGATACTTTTATTACTCAGTTTTCATTTATTTAACCTCAGCTTATCCGACTGTAATTAATAAAGTCTTTTTTAGGTTGTTTAAAAAAAATGTATCGGCATGGATCGAACACATGTCTTTTGAATACAACCTTTCAGATTTGAGCTATACGGTAACTTCCAGTTTTTTAGCCGACCCCCGACACCAACGCTAAGCCGACTCTAAATCTGTGTTAGCGTCCATTTTAGCCCTGTTAGAATGGGTTTTAGGCCGACGCTAAATTGCAGTTTTCTTGTAGTGAGAGTTTTAGAAGAATTTAAAAATTATATTTTACGTATAATTTTGTCATTTTTTGGTGTAAGTGTAACAAGAATTAAAAATAAGGTGTAACTAATAAATTTTTTATAGGAGTAATATACTCTCTATAGCCGTCATCGTGAACTTAACTCAGTTGATAGAGACCTTACAATAAGATATACAAAAATTATGCTAGGTTTATGGTTCAAACCCCAGAAAAAACAAAATACTCCATGGCCAATATAAAATTTGATGATATGGAAAACATGTAAAATATTATACTATATCATGTATAGCCAATAATGATATCCACGTCGTGTTGGCATAATTATGTGACAACGCACACTTTATTTTTACAGATCAAATCCATTATGTGAAGATACTATTTTATACGAGAATCATTTCAGTGAAAGAGACGTGCAAACTTTTAATCAGACTATCACACCCACTACTCGTGTCCAATAGATGATTAATGAATATGTAAATGTGATTATTATATCAAACCCACTACTTATATAGTTGTGATTTTTATATGCTTAATTTTTTATTGTTTTGTAGAATATAGACTTTATAAGTAGAGAGACATTGCTAAGTAGTTCAGACATAGCAGCCATGGATTCACCTTCTTTGCACATAGCAATGTTTCCATGGTTTGCAATGGGACACTTGACACCATACCTTCACCTCTCAAACAAATTAGCCAAAAGGGGACACAAAATCTCTTTCTTCATCCCCAAGAAAACTCAAACCAAGTTAGAACAATTCAACCTTTATCCAAATTTAATCACTTTTTACTCTCTCAATGTTCCTCACATTCATGGTCTTACATTTGGTGCTGAAACCACTTCAGATGTTTCTTTCTCTTTAGGTCCACTCATCATGACAGCTATGGATCAAACACAGCCTCAAGTTGAACTTCTTCTCACTCAACTAAACCCTAAAATTATTTTCTTTGATTTTGCCTCTTGGATGACAAATATTGCTCATGATTTAGGAATGAAATCATTTCAATACTGGATTGTTAGTCCGGCAACAATTTCATATACTCTATCTCCGTCAAGGATGTGTAAATGTACAAAGTTGACTAAATTTGATCTTATTAAACCCCCAAAAGGGTACCCTAATTCATCATTCATTCTTTATTCTCATGAAGCAAAGCATCTTGCTTTAAAAAGAAATTTTGAATTTGGAAATGGAGTTCTGTTCTATGATAGACTCTATAATGGTTTGAGCTTATGTGATGCAATTGGGTTCAAAGGGTGTAGAGAAATTGAAGGGCCTTATGTTGATTACTTAGAACAAGAGTTTGGTAAGCCTGTTCTTCTTTCAGGACCTGTTTTACCTGAACCACCTAAAACTATTTTAGATGAAAAATGGGGTTCTTGGCTTAATGGATTTAAGGATGGTTCATTAGTTTATTGTGCACTTGGAAGTGAATAGAAATTAACACTAGAACAGTTTCATGAATTGTTATTAGGACTTGAGCTAACCGATTATCCATTTTTGGCAATTCTTAAACCTCCTGTTGGGTTTGTGACGGTCGAAGATGCTTTTCCAGAAGGGTTTAAAGAAAGGGTTAATGAAAAAGGGATTGTTCATAGTGGATGGATACAACAACAATTGATTTTGGAACACTCTTCTGTTGGTTGTTTCGTAACACATTGCGGGGCAGGTTCGTTGACAGAGGGGCTGACAAATAATTGTCAGATGGTGTTGATGCCACAGTTAGATTCTGATCATATCATTAATGCAAAGATTATGGGTAGGGAACTGAAGGTTGGAGTTGAAGTGAAGAAGGGTGAAGAAGATGGATTGTTCACCAAGGAAAGTGTTTGTGAAGCTGTGAAAATTGTGATGGATGATGAGAATGAGATTGGCAGAGAAGTTAGGAATAATCATGATAAATGGAGGAACCTCTTAGTAAGCCATGATTTGGAGTCATCTTCTGTTGATGGTTTCTGTGAGAAGCTTCAAGAATTAATCAGGTGATTTTCTAATTAGTAGAAACTCTATCAAACTGTTATCTATTGTTGTATGATTATATGTTTTCAATAAAATAAAGGCAAAGGAAGCAAAAATGTGCTTGTTGATATTTAAAAATGACATGGAGAGATATGTATAGATGGCTCACAAAAATTATTCAAAGAGATTTGTATTTCGTTCTTTAAGGTTACATGGTCAAATTCTTACCGTTAAGCTTAGATTTCATGAACAATTGATAAAGCATTCTTATTTATAATCAAACTGAATTAGAAAGATTCATTATAACTGTAATTGAAAATGCTAGAGAAAATCAAAAAAGTTTTTGACAGAAACTATCAACACATGAAGATTCTAAATTGCTGCTCAATAAAAAGTTTTTCATTTTGGCATGCTTTGCTCTTACTTCTATTCCAACTTCATTCTCATCATCCATCACAACCTTCACAGCTTTGCACACACTTTCTTTTGTAAAAAACCCATCTTCATCACCTTTCTCAA
>Ga0209282_1000805_pt1 | contig 15990 bp, 6 predicted proteins | sample Mtrugardesep15_FD_187529 | JGI IMG/M metagenome (GOLD analysis project Ga0209282, IMG submission 187529) | Root nodule microbial communities of legume samples collected from California, USA - M. trunc garden sep15 (SPAdes) (version 2) | ecosystem: Host-associated > Plants > Roots > Nodule...
ACTGCTTAAAAAAAAAAAAAAACATCAGAAAGACCAGAAAGTTTTAGCAAGTGCCAAGAGTGATGGGGGGAGACACAGAGATCTATCGAGTAAATTCACCTGGGTACATAACAATAATCCCAAGGAGATCCTTGAAAGGTTGATCTTGTAGCATTTACTTGTTTGTCAAACTGTAACAAATAAATCATATAAATAGCGAGAGAAGGGATTTACAATCATGACTTCAAAAGAAAAAAGTACCTCCTCAGCTATTGCTCCATATGCATGACCAGGAAGAAACGTAAATGATGTTCCACTATCAAACTGAGCATTAAAACTTGTTACTTTAGGACAAGAGTTCCCAATACAACAGGACTCCACTCCAACAATGTAGGTTGAACTGAGCAGAAAATTTATCATAATTAGCAAGAGACCATTTTCTAAATCGTTGTAGTATGATGAAAGGTTGTGAGCTAATTAAAATGTAGATAATTTCATACAAGATTCCGTCCAAGGGCAAGAATGGAGTTGATTGTTGCACGGTTGATCCTTGGTCACCAAAAAATAATCTACCGGAATCATCTTCATTAAAGCACAACGAAAAAGAATCACGAATTAATCCTGATTTAGCAAGAAAACTCGGAACTGAACTCTCCCCAGGTCCCAAACCAATGAGACCATCCGGAGCAGTGCCATCCAAATAACCACCACTTTGCTTCATACCACACCTGCATTCAACAAAATTGATGTCAGTCAAAGGACCGAGAGATACATTGTCAAAAGAGTAACATCATCGTCAGCCAAAGGGACGTCAAAATGACAAAAACACATACCCAACAACAACTGGAGCCTGAACAGAAGAGTTAGATGTGCTGCCGTCACCGGATTGAAGATGCAATATGTCCTCAACTAACAATCCAGAACTTGATGTATTATCTGATAAGTAATTAATCGTGTACGGACACTGCTGTTGCTTCGAAGTTTTGCAATTTGAACCCATATCACACAACCGGTGGCTGCAAGATAAATGCTTGCTGGATAGCGAACGAGAGGGACTATACTCATTCAGATCTCTATCCTGCAATGTGAGGGAGCACCTGCCAATCAATTACTTGAAATAAGTGCTAAACCAGTTACCAACTCTTAGCTTAGAATCTAAAACTTCATTCTAACCTATGCAACTATAAAGCTAGTAAATTGTTCCCTTAACCGCGTGGCGTGTGTTTATACGAGTAGATAAGTTCAAATAAGTTAATCAAAACAAACCCTAAAGTTTAGGAGTTAATAATGCACATACCAAATTGGAATAGAAACTGGCAGATAAAGGAGCACAGTGTATACAATCACAAGGAACCCACAGAAGATCACTCCCAGCATCTAACGCTACAAGAAACGAAGTACTCGGTGTTCCTATATCAATCCACGTGTAATGTAACCAGCCAAAGTCATTTCCAAACGACATCGTTTTGCTACCTTGAGAAGGAAACAGAAGCTTGTGGCGAGCACCATCGAGGTTGATCTTGTGTCTGAGGAAGTCGCTTCTAAGAAGCTTTTCGTGGTAGTGCATGGTGCGCCGGTCCGGCCAGTCACCGGTTTGAACGTGAACCGGTTTCATTTCTTCGGAGAATCGGTGAAGCAGGTTTACAGAAAAGCTGGTTTGAACCGGCATTGCGGAAGTGACTGTTGCTGAGAGGAAGAAGAGAAGTAATAACTGCCACCGTGGCGGCATCGGAGATCGAGATCTACGGTTACTTTTTCCGAAGTGATTAAGACGAGATTAGTTGAGATAAGTGTTGATTAGTGAAAGTAAAGGGTGTGATTATTTAAGGGGTTGTGAGTGAGAAGTACATAGGAATGAAGAATGTTTGAGTGAGGGGTGCGCAGTGTGCATCATTATCATTCATTCATCCTTGTTTGTTGTATGTATGTCTCGGTGACTCTGACTGTGACTGGATAAAACAAACTTTGTTCTGTTTTTTGGGGTCGACGAATAAAGTACTAATACTATTAGGATCTTCTTAACGATTGTTCTAAGGACACTCTTTAAAAATTCTTAATAAAAAAATTATTTTTTTAAAAAAGTTAAAAATTTCAATTTACAATAAATTGATTTACTATTTAAAGTCATTAAACAATACCAAAAAAATGTGGGGTTCAACGATCTTCATCTAGGTTCTCAAGTGGTACTGAGTTCTCTCTTAAAAGAAAAAGGTGGTTCTTTATCCGGGTAGAGCTTAATTATGATGAATATTCAAAGGTTGTTGGAATTAGAGTGGAAACAACGATGGAACTAGATATTTTGAATTGTGTAAGCGATATTTTGAAAATATATATATATATATATATATATAGTTTTGTTAGAAGTCATCTTTAAAGATGTTTTTTAGCAACTCACACTTTAATGTGTGACTGTCCACTTTTATGTCTATAAGATAACTTGTTAAAAGATACTTTAATAAAAGATGTCTTATACAAAACTTTTATATATATATATATATATATATATATATATATATATATGGCTTTATAAATATGTAAATTTTAGTTTTTAAAGCATATATATGGATTATAATGTTCTATGTAAATTTTCATATTGTATATATCGAATGATTTCCTCATTTTCAATGTCAATAAAAACATCGCTTTATAAATATTCAAACAATCATTTATATAGAGTGCAGTTACTTGAATTGCAAGTAATGTCTAATATCTAACAAATTATTTGTTGCAAACTATATTTAACTAACTACAACATATATTCCCTAAAAAAGCAAAAACTAACTACAACATATATATTCACAGGTGGCATTTACCGTGTCACACAACTAAACACAAAATATGTATGAGATTGAGATTTAAATTCCAACCCAATAAAGCAAAAAAATTGATAACAACAAAAAGCATATAAGAAATCAAATCAGCATCTTTGAGCTTAGCTCAGTTGATATGGACATTGCATAATTTATGTAGGGGTAGGGGGTTCGAACCTCCCACACCCCACTTCTCCACATTTATAATGTGTGAACTTTAGCCACTAGACTACCTGACAAAAAAAAAAATCAAATCAGGGTTGATCTTCGTGAGTGTAACTAGGAAAATGAATGATCACACTAAAAGAAGAAGAGAATTGCTCTTTACCCAACATATTTTGTTAATTCTCAATTGAAATTCTAAAAATACCCTTGCATGAGTTAACACACGTTAGTGTTAAATTTACGTGAGTTAACTCACGCAGGGGCATTTTAGTCATTTCGGTTGGGAATGAACAAATGTGTTGGGTAAAGAGCATAATTCAAAAAAGAATATTACGACAAAAGAAATTGTTTTCGACTGATTATAGACCAAAAAAAGGAAAAAAATAAATGTTATATACACTAACATGATAAATAAAAGGATTTTTTATCATGTGTAAATTTACGTATGTTAAAAAATCTAAAATAGTAACTTTGCATTAAAACTTGGACATTTTCTTTCTAAACATTTACCTTATGTTTCAATTTCAAAGCAACGGTAAAGGGTATCATTTGTAGAAACAGAGTGCAATCTCCAAATATTGCCCTCAACATCACCACTCGATCAATCTAGATTGTCGCTTTCCCACATGAACTTTGTCACAAGATAAAAATTAAAGAGTCAAGTGTAAGTGTATGACCAAGGAAGTGTGGAGAAATTCTAATATGATAACAAGACCAAATAAATAGTGATTGGATACACACGTAAAGAAATTTTTTTTAATAATAAAATAGAAATTAATAAAAAAAATAATTAAATGTTTTGAATATAATCATCTTTATGTTTATATGTCTAAACAATATTTATTTGGTCTTGCGATCAGAATACCTCGAAACCATGTTCTTTGTAATGTAAATAATACAATCACACACTGAACAAAACCTTTTCCTTCCTTGAAGTGGCTCTACGTATAGTAAGATGCCCTGAAAGGAATGAACATGGATTTGACAATCAAATATTATTATATCAATAATTATGAAAATCATCTTTCAGGTAAAATGTATTATAATGGAAAATTTTGAATTTGGGACAAATAGGGATTTTGAAGTTTAGAGATGACAACAAAGTGCACTAGAACATCTAAATACTAAATAGTCAAGAAGAATTTCTTCCACAAACCAACTTTAAAGTGGCATATCTATGGTGGCCATTTCTTATATAGGTATACTTTTCCTCGAAACATTGAAGAGAATATTATAATTATACAACATTAACAGGTTCAATCTATGCATGTTTGACACAGTGAAAATTGTATATTATTCTCATATAAAACAAACATGTCATTAATGTCAAGTTATCTCAGTGCATCGGAGGAGAAGATACCTTGGCTAGCCTTGAAGGACTATTTACATGTGTATGTAAGCTTGCAGTAAACACTCGGGTTTCCAACATACTGCTTCATATTATTAACACACTTGATAATCACCACCAATGTCTCCAGCAAACACTACAATAGGAATTCTGTTTTCTCAAACTAGAGTAGGTTTGAAAACAATACAAGCAGAAGTTTTAAGACCATTTCCATAGCATCCAAAAACATAGGAATATCATTTTTGGATGCTATGGACAGTGTCTTAAAACTTCTGCTTAGGGACAAACAAACAAGACCATCAAACCACGGCAAATCCACGTAAATGCAACTAAAAGTTAAAAGAAAGGAAAAAAAAAAAATTGAAGTAGGTTTGCTTACATGTACAACCTTAATCGATAATATAGAGTTACGAGCTCTTTACAAAACCGACTTTACACACTTTAAATTCGGTCTCTATAAAATTTAATTCTTCCTTCAACACTTGTTTAAAATCAACAGTCAGATGTGATTAATGCACCTCAGGTCGTCGTTGTTGCACCATATGTTGCGACAGCTGCAACTAAAGGTATTGAACCCTTACTATCCTTGTAAAAGTTTTGGTCGATAGTCATATTGGTTTTATTTGGTGAAGATTGGTCCATTAAGTACATCAACCTTCAAATATTGATGCACTATATCGACCAATCCTCCCAAGCCAAACCAAGAGAGCCATGGAGCAAGATATTTAAAAGAATAATAAAAGGCTATAAGACGTTGGACACTAATGTCGCATCTTGTGGTGAGCAACCCCCGACATGGGGTAAAACAATTCACAATTGATTCCTAATTTCTAATAAGCGTTGAAGGATGATTACCAAATTTAAAGTGTGTATAGACCAGGTATTTGAGAAGCTCGTAGCTCCACGTTTTGACAAAAGATATGTGCTAGTGGAAAATATAAGCAAACAAGTCAATACTTTAGCAAATCATAAATGAATTGATGCACAAGTTACTGTTGAAGGTTAAGCCTATTACTTAAACAAATCATGTTTGAGCATATAAATAAGTCTATGATGCCTAAATGGCTGACATACATATATATATATATATATATATATATATATATATATATATATATATATATATATATTATTTTCAATAAAGATGAAATTTATAATAATACATAAATAAAATACTTTATATTAGCAAAAAAAATCTTTTTAATGTTATTAAATTTTATAAGATAGTTGCATTGCGTAGAAATCCTACGTTCATTTATCCTCTCGGTTCCTTTTATCCCATCAACTCCTTTAAATATGACCATAATCATTTGAACTATTTATTGAATCTTTGTTGGCACATTGTTCTTAAACAAGATATTATTAACTTTAATTTTGAATTTTTTTCAAGAGACACAACAATTATATGAATTGTTAACATTATTCTATAAACAATATTCACATTTGGAAGGAAAAAAATAAATTCTTTTTATATAATTAAGTATATTAATTGATGTATCATTTTCCATTAGTATTATTTCTCTTAAAAAAATCAGTCCCCTAAATAAAATATGAGGTATAATAGGTAAAAAAAAAATGTTAAATAAGTAAATGGTCCCTTTAAATACATCAATATTTGGTTTTAGGTTACCTAAATTTTATTAGAGAAATAGAAAACTTAAAAGGAAAGAAGAAAGAAAAGGGTTCCGACAGCTAAAGAGAGGTGCTTCTCCCGGTGGAGATGGAATCAGCAGAGGCTGCGGCTGGTGCCATGGGTAGTTGAAATGGTGTTGAAAAATGGTGTTCTCACATTTTGTTTCTAGTTTTTATACTAAAAAAACTAGGTTAAAATCCTTGTTGAACGAGGAAGAGGCCAAATTGAGCTGGTTTGATCGTAAGTAGTGTTGAAATCACAGGTTGGTGGTTGTAGAAAATGCAGAGCATTGTGAGCTCAAAATGGAAAATAGGAAACCAAACACTAAAGAGCAATTGGAACCATGTTGGAAATAGAATTTGAAACTATTACGTAGGTTTGTAACAATGTTTTTTGTTTTCTTCATTCTTTGGTATTTGGTGAAATTGGTAAAAGAGAAAACAACGTGCAGTGTTTTTTTTCCTTAAAATAAACATGCAATCTTTCTTTTATTCTTTCATTTTATAATTTTTTTTTTAATTAAAGATTAAGAATTAGAATAAAAACATATTTTTAGGTTTTGTGAGGAGATTAAATATGACGCAAACGTGATAGAATTAAAATTGTTATTGCAATTTTGTATAAAAAAATAATTTGTTGCACAAAATTGAGATACTAGAGTTACCAAAATGAGTAAGACTTGAACTTAACCTATAACATATATTGACATTAACACATGAATTTAAAGTAGGCTTAATTGTAGTTTTAACCCTCTAACTTTTACAAAGTTGCGATTTTGGCCCCCTAAGAAAAAAACTATAAAACGGCCCCCTAAGTTTTGCATCTGTAGCAGTTTTGGCCCCCCAAGGCTAAAAAAAATAATAAAAAAACATGTGGCATCTCACTTAGGGTGCCACGTCAGCATAGACCGAGTCAAAATTGGCATTGGGGGCCAAAACTGTCACAAATACAAAACTTAGGGGGCCGTTTTGTAATTTTTTTTCTTAGGGGGCCAAAGTCGCAACTTTGTGAAAGTTAAGGGGTTAAAACTGCAATTTAAACCCATACCCATAGGCAGGGCTCGGACATAATGGAACAACCCGCCCGACACTAAGGATTATTTGAGCATTCGGTCGGATTTGGATTGTAGTCACGTGGAAAATTCTACATATACTTCTGTAAAAAAATGAGACTCAAATTGATAACAAATTTTTTTGAAGGACTAAAGTTTGAATGTACTTTTTAGAGGGATTAAAAATAAAATTTGATATATTTAGAGGGATTAAACACATATTTAACTCAAAATTATAAATAAAAAAATCAAATTTAATAAAAGGTTAGTTCTAATTTTATTCTTCTAATTTTTATCAATTATTTAATATATATCAAGCACACATTGTTTCTGTCAAAAAAAAACACATATCATATATATAAAAGGAAACATTGTATATTATGGTTTATTTTTTATTCAAAGAAAATATTATGAACTATTTTAGGAGATTATTTTTTATAAAACTTTAAAATATGTATTTTTACGAATATGTTTTCTTGCCCCCAATACAAAAAATTAATGGATTAGCCATCGTTAAAGTGAATAAAAGCCTCATTTGATAAAAATGAGATAGAGAAAATTGTGTCAAAATTATTATGTCCTTTATACGCGAAATATGTCGTGTTCAAACCGTTTGTGTGGTTGTTCGTAACCCAATATCGAGACTTCCACAATAGACGATAGTTTAGACTCCCCCGTAATCCAACAATGGTGGTATCTGAGATGGTGGTGATCGACTTCTTGCATTGATAGTAAGGAGACACATTGGATGAAAATTGACATGTTAAACAATATATAAGTAACAGCGTTCTTACACCTTAAAATTTTTAGATGGAAATAACATTTACAAACCGTAAGTTTTCTATTCGACATAACGTTTAATTTGGCCTGGTCGAAAACTTAATGCAAACCTTGTGGAGGGGGCTAACATGGCACATCACCTCAATTATATGGTATAAACATCAGCCTACAACTTTAGAAAAAATATTTCAAGTGAATCATCCTTTCGTGTAAAATTTATACATATTCCCTATCTATTAAATGCTAGAGTCCAGTAAGATTTCCTCTAAAAAAAAGAAAGAGGAATCTGGTAAGATAAGGTGAAACACACTCTGAATTTATGTAGCACAAGTAGCAGCAACACCAAAGATTAGATGAAATTGAGAAAAGCAATAGTAATAATATGTCAAAACTAAATCAGTACAAAAACATCACACGAAATATTTTTCTTTTGGTACAAATACTTTATATTATCGTTATTTTACATTTAATTTACTCCCAAATATGTATGAGCTTACAAATTACAACTCCATAAAGCGAAAAATTGACAACAGCAAAAAGCATACAAGAAAGTCGAAGCAGACCTGATCTTCGCGCCCCGAGTGTCTAAACTAGGAAATGAATGATCAAATTACAAAAGAATATTACAACAAAAGAATTGTTTTGTTTGGGACTGATTATAGACAAAAAAAAGAACAACTGTTGATATATATACACTAGGATGGTAAATAAATAACATAATCCAAAGATTAAACAAAATTTCCTTTCCAGCCATGTACCCCATGTTTCAATTTCAAAGCTTGACGCTAGAGGTAATGAGTATCATTTGTTAGACCATTGAAATTCTATTTCTAAATTTCTTGAAGGACCACTTTTACTTTCCGGCAACAGTGTGTACTCTCCCGATACTGTTCCCAGCATCACTACCCGCTCAATCTGGATCGTCACTTTCCCAAACGAACTCTGTCATCAGATAAAAAATTAAAAGGGTTAAGTGTATGAACAAAATAACTGAAGATGAAAATAGTGATTTATTATTAGTCCAATTTTCACTCATTTACCTTTCCCATTTTACTCTTGTTTTTGCAAGAAATTTGAAGCTTCTGGCCTTTTGGAGGACTCTCAAAGGACCATGAGAAACTCTCATCCCACTCTGGGTTAGGGCCGGTTGAGACCACCTGAGCAGCATAATATCATGTATTAGCATATTAAATTTCCCAGGAGAAAAAACAAATTAAAACAGGTTGTATATAAATTACTACTATTAACCAGAAAACACAATTGACAGTCAAGTAAAACAAACATGTCAAACCATGTCAAGTAATGCTAGTGCATCAGAGGAGAAGATCATAATGAATAGGCATGAAATTGTATTTTATAAAATACCTTGGTTTGCCTTGGAGGATTGTTTCCAAGTGTAAGCTTGCAGTAAACACTCGGGTTTCCAACAGACTGCTTCATATTATTACCGCACTTGATAATTACCACCAATGTCCCCGGCAAACACTGCAACAGAAACTCTGCCTTCTCATGAACCCGAGGCGGTCCAGACTGGAGTAAGTACTGTAACATAGGAATAGCATCTGCGGCTGCTATGGACTGAGCTCTTGAAACTTCTGCTGAGCATGCTGACCAAGCTTGCCTGAGCAGAAAAAGTGCATCTAACGCAGCTTCCTGAGTGGCCTCTGAACCTGACTTTAAGGATGTAACCAGATGTGGAATGCTAAGTGTTGCTGGTTCAGTTGCTCTCAGGTGTGCGAAGTTGCTAAATAGAGAATTTAAGGCTTTAAGATACTCGTCGTTCACCGCTCCAGTAGCCCATAAATCCTTTTCGATAGCAGCTACAAGATCATAAAAAACCTTGTTAGGCCATGCTTACATACTGAAGAGAGGCAGAAAGAGATAAATTATAAATGTGAGTATTTCAGTTAGCTTCGTGAAGCAACTTATAAATAAACACATGATAAGTTGATACAAGATCGTAAAAAACTTTGTTAGGCCATGCTTATGTAATGAAGAGAGACAGAAAGAGATAAATTATAAATGAGAATATTTCAGTTACATGTGATATCAGCATCATTTATCAATACACTCGAGATTAAAAACAACTTCATCTCCGTTTAACAGAGCCTTTCGAGTTAGACAAATATTTTCAGTCACTTAGTAATACCTAGTACAAGCCTACGTGCCCATTTTTGCTAGAAGAGTTTATATAGCATGAATGAACAAGTCCAACAACAGCCTGGCTTTTCCTACCAGTATGAATTGATTACATGAATCAAACAGTGTCGCTTTCCAAAAACCAGCTTTAATATTTTTCAAAAGATTTGTTAACTTTCATATGTAACATTATTGGTTTCTTTAACTGAAAATATTGTGGAAACCAAGTTATGCACCAGCTTGCAAAAGCAAGAAAAATGCATTTGAGATTTATCAGTTAGTTGATGAAAGAACAACACCCAAGCCTTACCCCGCTAGGTGGGATCGGCTACATGGATCAAATTACGCCATAATGTCTATCATAAACCATATTTGGATCCATTAAGTTAATTTATTAAAGGATAACAAAAACTGCTTTTTAAATGGCTGCATAAAAAATAATGCACCATTTAAGTAAAAAGAGGATAAGATATTACAAAATTGTTCAGAATAAAAACAATTGTTAACATTGCATGATGGCAAAGAACTTACCGGTTATCGCTCTGACTGTTTCACTAACAGCATACTCTTGAATAGTATGATTTGAAAAGAGAAGTTTAATAAACATCGCAGCCTGAACAGATGTTTCAGGATCACTTGAACCAATCAGATCCAGTATAACCTGAACCCCACTGGCCTCTGCAACTGCTCTTTTATTTGCTCGACTGTGCATCACAAGGTTCTGCAGAGCACATATGGCAACAACTTTCATTTCTTCAGTAGGTTGGTCTATAAGCACATTCACTAAAGCATGACAAGCTGAGGCTGCATCAGCTGTCCGAGCAAGACCCTCGTTCTGGAATAGATCACCAAGAGCCAAAGTTGCTAATAACCTCGCTTGTTGTGCTTGAGTTTGAGGATCCATAAGGTACTGGGATAATGGTAAGATGGCTGATTTAGTGACTTTTGTTTCTCTAATCTTTACATTGTTAAGCAATACTTCTAAGAGTCTTGCAGCAGTGTCCTCACACTGATGAGTTGTAAGGAGCTCCAAAAGAGCCTCTATGGCACCACTTTCAGCCATTGCCTCCGCGGCTGCACTAGTTTCATCATCACTTTCCAACACAAGAAGAGCATTTAATGCACCGCTAATTGTGCTCTCTGATCCAGATTGAAGCAACCTTACCAAAACAGCAACAGGAATTTCCAAGTAGAATTCCGAACTAAATTGCAAAATACTTGCCAAAACAGAGGCAGCAGATTCCCATAAAACATGAGGAATGGAAGGGTCGGCCTGCAATATCACTTTGGAAATTTCAATAACACCACCTTCTTTTGCAATTTCATTGGGCCATACAACTGCAATACTGACAAGGGCCTTCAAAGCTCTCTGCTGTAATATTTGCATGCCTGAACCAAGAACTCGCACAAGAGGGCCAATTACTTGCTGTGTCACTGGATCCTTCTGAAGGTCTTCTTCTAAAAGTAGATGGGATAGAAGCTCGGCAACCAACTGCTGCACTGTATCTGTTTGAGAATCAAGCAAGGGGATGAGTGGTTCAATAGTTTGGCGAGAAGTTAATCTATAATCAGCACGGCACTGCGGATGCTCTAAGATATTAACCAAAACCTGCAACACACTATGTTGTCCATTGGGCCCAAATTCTTGTCTTGTTAGCAAAAAGAACAGGGGTTCAACCACTTTAGCGGCTGATGATCCTTTGGCTATGCTAGCATTGTTGGTCAATATACGTAATAATTCAGCAAAAGCTGCACAAAGATAATCAGGTGCTTCATGAAGGATGTCAAGTATGCATTCAATGACACCAGCTTTCACCATTTCCATTTTACAAGAAGGTCGATCTTTTCCTAACTTGACCAGAGCTCTGGAAATGGCCTCATGAAGTACAAAGTTCGTACCAAAAAGTAAGCCAACAAGAGGAATAACTGCACCACGTGCAACAACCAAATCAGCCAATTTCTCATCGCCAACAAGCCTATCCAATGCCCGTACAACTGAATGATGAGCAGGACTAAACTCAGTTACAAGGAGAGAGACCAGAGGTTCAACACAGCGTGCAGCAGCCACTGTGGATCGAATCCTTGTATTTCCAAAAAGAACGCAGCATAATTCAGCAGCATCCCCTTTGAGATCCATTGAACAATCTGATGAAAGAATTTTGCAAAGAACATCAATGGCATTCATCTCAACATCAGCAACAGCAAGTGCTCTTGCAGGATTTTCACTCAGTAATTTAACTAACGCAGAAATCGCAGCATGTTGCTCTCTCTCTAAACCAGTATTAAGAATCTCCACCAAGGGTTGAACAGCTTGCCGGGCAGTCTCTGCATTTCTAATGTTGTCAGCCGAGAATAAACTTTCCAAGGCTTTAGCAGCACTATACCTTGCAGCTCTTCCTCCTAAACGTAGCACGGCTACGAGTTGAGTAACAGCACCAAAGGCTGACTCGTGTCTCCTTATCTCAGCATTGCTAAACAAAATACCTAACAGATCTGTAGCAGCTTCTTCAATGGCATCTTGAGGACCCAGTGAAAGATACTTAGTAAGTGCCTCTATGGCCCCAGACTCTACCATTACAATCATATTTGATGGGCAATCTCTAGCAAGCTGAGTCAAAATCCCTAGTGCTAGAAATGGTGCTCCTGGGCGATCTGGAATCGGTTTGAGCAGATCAACTAGGGCAGGTATTGCCTTCCGAGAAGTGGCACCAACTCTAATGTCATCAACTCTAAATAACCTCTCAAGAGCAACTTGATCGGGAAAAGGCACCAATGAAAATTCATTAGATAATTCCAGAAGATCCTGTATATCAACATCAGCACAGCCAAGCAAGGAGATAAGTCCACCTGCCACCCCAGAATTTGCAACAGATAGAAGAGTTCCCCTGCTACCGTTACAGACTAAGCTAGCTATTGACTGTGCAGCAAAATATTTGTTTGTTGATTCCTCTGACTTCAATAAATTGGCAAGGGCTGGTATAGATTTCATTGTTGCATTTGCTCGTATGATATCCCTATCTTGAAATAATATTGCCAACAACATAGCACAAATCCACATGCTGCTATCTTCTTTATAGTCAATCTGCATGGTCGCCATAGAGTAACAAATGTTGATATACAGAAATAATAGGAATACTATTTATTTAACTATATATTTGATGGCCAAGGGTGACTTTATGCTGATAAGTAAATATTTGACATAAATAGTACTATTTATTTACTTCAGATTGAATAGTGAATTAGGTACTTGAATACCTGATTGTATTGTGAGAAAAAATTTGCAATCCTGTCGGTGAGAATCTCAATCGCTCCAGCATCCATTATTGCAATTCTACAATTTTCGTCATGACAAGCAAGAACAGAGAGTAACCATAAAGCTACGTCGGCACCAGATATGCTGTTTGTCAATTTACCATCATTGGCGTCTTTTGTATGCCTGCAAATGCTGATGAGTTCCGTGTTGACATCGTCCTGATTAATCAAAGTAGCCTGTGAAGAAATAAGCATATTAACAAGCGACTGTACAAGATCTGCAGACAAGTTTGATAAATTTAAATCCTCCACAAGCCTTTGATGATTTTCTTTAGCAGCACAAATCAGAATTGCAGCTCCCCCAATTTTGACCTTCACATTTGTAGAAGTGGAATTGATTATCCTCTTAGCTATTGAAGATATACATCCAGGTGCAGTAGCGACATTCTTTCCTAACACAGAAGGCTGATCCTTACATAATCGAGATAATATTTCAATAGCTTTATCCTGCAACACTGGTGTTGAATCAGAAATTGACAGAACTATTGGGCTTATGCTTTTAGGAAATTCGGCCAAAATCATCCAAGCAGGTTTACTAATTGCAGTGGTCTCTTTCAACCTTGACAGAATGGCAAGTGCTTCTAGAGCCTCTGTTGTTGCAACAGGTTCATCAATAGCAGAATCTAAGAAAGAAACTAATGCCAGAACAGTACCAGCACGATTCACACAATCATTTACAGCACAATCAACTTGCCTAGAATGCAAAAGGCGAGCAATTGCCGCTGCTGCATGTGTCTTTCCATATTTTGTGCCTTCGCGCAGTACTCTGGTAGCAGGCAAAATAACTTCCTCCACAACAGCATTCTCAGCAACTTCACTATCCAAAAGAAGATTCGCCACAGCACATGTTGCCAGCTCTGCTACCTCCAAAACTGAAGAGCTAGCTAGTGCAACTAGGGAAGATAATGCATCTCTCGCATTAATAGCTACCTCCCTGTTCTCTTTGATGGAAAGAAATATTGCAGCTAGGCAGCGTGAGGACTCCACTAAGATACTTGCAGAATCAACATTAAGCAACTTCATGGCTGGCCAAAGAGTTTTAACAGCAATTTTACTTTCTCGCACATCTTTCCGTGCTTCAAAAATTCCTGACAAAGCTGATGCTGACTTTGCCTGAGTTTCTTCCTTTGTGCAGCTCAATAATTTTATCATTGCATCGATCGCATCACTAGCAGCACTGCCTTCATGTAAAAGGTCACTAAGAGAAACAACAGAAAGCATACTCCTCAAAGCATCTAAAACATAAACCTTAGACTCAGGTAGATCACTGGTCAATAATGCTGTAAGCTGACTGATAGTTGCTGTATCAGATTTATGAATTAAGTGATTCAAGGTCTTAGCTGCAATCTCCTTCCCATTTGGGCTTCCATTCTTCAATAGCCACAACAACGCAGGAACTGCATCAGCGCTTTCAACACAAGCACGTATATCCTCACTGTGATCACATAGGTTCCTGAGGATTGTTGCCGAGTCTTCCTTCGCTTTTGCAGATCCTGACTCCAAAATTTGAACAAGTGGAGGTATGCCACCAGCAGCAGTAATGGACCATTTACTTTCATCATTTTCATTAGACAAAAGACAGAGCAGGGCAACAGCGCATTCTTGTTGCTGTTCTGATGAAAGCCCCAAAAGAGATATCAATAGCTGAACTCCTTCGCGGCCTTGAAGCGCACGCCATAGACTGCATTCACTATTGCACAGTGTCAAGAGAGCTTTTAAGAGCTCATCTTGCACTTCATTAGCAGCCATTGTTATTAAACCAACAAGCAAACGCTTTGCATCAGAATTTGCAAGTTTAAGTGAGAGTACAGGATTTCCATACAAACTGGCAAGAGCTTCGATGGTCCTTTCCTGCACAAGGAAGGGTGAGTGAGGTTTAAATTGCTGGAGTAATGTCTGCTCAACAGCCAAAGGATCTGATGCTCTAGTAGATTCTGCCTTGTGGTCATATATCATAAGAGCTGAAGCTAAAGCTCCCAATGTGTCGGAAGTTTGGGTCGGTGAGGAGCATGATTCAAGGCTTTGACCAAGGCTGGAGATGACATAAGACAAACCACCAGAGATGTTCGCAAGAGCACACATAGCATTCTCCTGTATTGCTTGAGCATACTCACCTTGCATGAACTCTTTGGAAGGAGCTATGGTAGCATTAATCAAAGCAGGAATGCCATTATAATTGGCTATCTCTTTCCTTGCATCTTGGCACTGGGCAGATAGAGATTTAATAGCACCAGCTGCTTCAGCTCTAACTGGGGCATCATTATCAGGGCCTAAAAGTTTGAGGAGTTGTTTTGTTACATCTGCTGTCAATACCTTTGAACAAAAAGATGCATCTTCCATCATCATACAGCCAAGTAAAAAGCACACATTTGCTAATGTGCTAGACTGTCCTGTTGTCAGTAACTTCAGTAATATGTCCACTCCTCCAGCCTGTATTGTCGAATTCCAGAATCTCTCAGTACTGCTGTAGAGATTTTTCAATGCTCCAGTCAATAAACTATCTACTACCCTTCCACTTTTTAGGCCCTTTTGCAGCTGTTCCCAGAGCACTGGAACAACTCCTTCAGTTGAAAAGATTTTTGATCCAACGTGATCTTTGGCGTCACCTTGAGAAACAGCAAAAATGGTCTTTGCAGCAGCTACTTGGCCTTCTTCAGAACTGGACTTCAGTAGACCGAGCAAAGGAGGAATGCATCCTCCAAGCAAGACTTTCACCCTTAACTCGTTTTCTTTACAAAGTGAGCCCAAGACAGTTGCTGCCTGTATCTTCACA
>Ga0209282_1000806_pt1 | contig 15989 bp, 7 predicted proteins | sample Mtrugardesep15_FD_187529 | JGI IMG/M metagenome (GOLD analysis project Ga0209282, IMG submission 187529) | Root nodule microbial communities of legume samples collected from California, USA - M. trunc garden sep15 (SPAdes) (version 2) | ecosystem: Host-associated > Plants > Roots > Nodule...
TTCAAAAAAAATAACAATTAAAATGGAAAATTATATACTACAAAAAAAAAAAACTACCAAGCCTTTCTTTCCCTCTCCTTCAAAAAAAAAGAAAAAAAGAAGCCTTTTTACACTAATTGGTTTCAGCCATATGTATTAAATTACACCAAAATTAAAGTTATATAAATTTTCCTTCTTCAAATCATAATGTAATGTTAATTTTTTATAAAAGTTATAAAAAAAAAAATTATAATATTTGAGTTTAATTTTGTTCTGCATTCTGAATTCATCATAAATGAATCCTTTAAAGTTTGAATTAAAATAATATAATTTTAATTTATTTTGTTTTGGTAGGGAAAATATTGGTTGAGGTTGACTATGATGGGTGCTAAAACATTACAGTATTAAACTAAGAGATCACACAGAAAATTAAAACTGAACTTTTTATCTTGTTTGGCTGAGGTAAGATAGTTGATTCACCAGGGTACAATCTCATCCTCGAGGTATAGGTAGGCATAAATATAATGGACTTTTCTTCATCTATTTTTTCGATTGCTATTGTACCTTTCTCTCCCGCACTCAATTCCTTCCTTTGACTTTCACCTTCCATCCTTTCTTCTTATTTTCAACCACCACGAATTACCAAAAAAAAAGTACAAAATTAAATAAAATAAACTTATTGTAATTTAGTATATGTTTATTTTCTATTGTTCTGTTTTTGGTGCGCGTCACGGGCACCCTAATGGTATTCGGCAGTCCTAGCTAGTTAAGCAACTGCATGTTCAACAAAGAAAGAGCCAACATTTACAGTTTGAAATGTACCCTTTGTGTCATATGCAACAATCAGCAGCCTAACATTTACATATATTGACCATATATATCAGCGATGCCTACTCTAAGCAAATGCGATATCACAGTTGAACTAATCGTTGAGAACTGAGAAGCTCATCTATCTGAGCCAACTGCACTTGTGCTGAACAAAGAGGAAAGAGCATTAATAAACCAGGCCTTCAAATTGGTCAATTTGAATCCTCAATAGAGATAAACCCAAGAATCAAATTCACATAATGAAAGATTACTTAGAAAATATTTCTACCCCCACAATTCTGTTAGGCCAACTTGGGGATCTGATTGAAACCAATAATCACCATCAACCTGCAAAAATACAAATAAAATGAATGAAAACTTTGGCCTAAAATTTCATTTTTATTTTGCAGTTTTTTGGTTATTAATTAATCATTAGAGGTTCTATTCATACATCCAAATCCGTAGGAGTAATTTGTTGAATTCCAAAAGCCTCTGAGTCAATCGAATTTAAACTCCCAGAAGGGTTTTTCTGAAAACCTTGGTTTTCTAATAATCCCACACCCTCCATTCTGCAGTCGTTGCTACTCCGTGATGGATCTTCTAGCTTTGCCTGCTTGGCACTGACACCCTCAAACTTGTGGTCGTGCTTGCTTCAAGCATATAAAGGATCAGTTAGAGACACATGAAATACGGACTTTAAACCAACAATGAAAAAGGATATTAACAAATAAGCACGGAGAGAACATAGTAATAAAGAAAAAAATAGGGTGCAATGTTGCAGAAGAGAAGTACTTCAAGAGGTACAGATTTATCGGTCCAGTTGCACTTCTAACAATCATTCTGTACTGCCTTTGGTGGAAGCCTAATTCCTGCTCATTTGAGTGGGAAGTCAATAAGAAACTTGTTATACTAAACATATTTTAACATCCATATAAGTTGAATCCCACCTCATCAGGATCGGGGACCTCAATGAAACTAGCTTTTGGAGCCTTGATTGTAATAAGTTGCTTATTCTGTAAAAACAGTTAACAAAAATGAGTAATAATAATGGATGCACTATATAATACAAAGTTTTCAATACTGAGAAAAAGGACCTGGAAGCATGGAAGGGTAAGAATATCTTCTTTGGTAAAAAAAAGGTACCTAATGATCAAACAAACTCACTATTACATAAAGTAGCAGTAAGAAATCAAAACTCATAAAGTAAAATTTGTCCGAAGTTCTTACTTTCCGGTGTTTTCACCTTCCTCCAGGTTTCTTATAAGCTCCTTTCTTTCACTGAGAATTGACATGATAAATTTCAAGATAAAACAGATAAGTCAAAATAAAACTCAAACGATATTAGTAGCACCTAGCGAACCTTATACACTCGTCAAGTTTGCATTCCTCGGCATATAAGCTATCAACTTCATCCTGCAATGGACCAAATTATCAGAATTGGACCAAACCATTTCCATACTACAGCGTATTAATTTGCTAGATAGTATCATATGTTCTACACATATTTGGCATTTAACATTACTATTATTATTATTTTAGGGTTTTGTGGGTAAAGAGTGTTTGACTAAAGGTTTTATTACCTGAACCTAAGAAAGGGAAAATTGGAACCAAGACTGATTGCGTATATAATTGTTGCTGCTGTGTTGATTCATTGTTAATTATTCCAATATTTCATTACTATGAGTTTTTAGTAATTTGACAATAGTTTCATCTATTATTTTATTTATTCATTCATTCTAAGTTAATTTTTCCATCATGATGATATCAAATCAAACAGCATTTAGATTGCGCGTCTGCCTCATCCAACAAACAAATGTTATATATTGTTATGTAAAAGAGACAAGTCACATAGAAGTATTTCAATCTTGAGGGTTCTACAGAATGCATATATCTTCAGCCCAAAAGTTTCCTTTCGGCTTCAAGAAATAATGTCTTCAGTAGCTCAAGTTGCACCTTACTGCCAGTAACTTGTATCTTGCTTAGACCACTGTTATCATCCTCAGCAGCCTTAACTGTACTGCTACCAACAAATACTTTGGAGAAATTCTATTTCATCTATAGTATACAAACCGGAGATTCCTAGGTGCAATGTCTAATCGGTGACAAGAAATATGATGCCACGAAGACAATAAGATTCCTGAAACCTATGACTTGGAAGGAAACTAAATAGTATATCAAAAATATGGTTATGAAAAACTAATAGAGATGTTTAGAATCCTAATTAATCATCCGATCATACCAGATGTGTAAAAGCAGGAAATGTGGAATACATATTAACTAACTGACAAGTAAAAAAAGATTGACAAACCTTTAGAGTTTTAACTTGATGCTCCAGTTCTCGTGGCTCTAGTCCATCACATCCCCTGTGAATAAGGCCCATCATATATTATCATTTCATTTCATAAACATGATAAAAATCAACCCAATAGTAAGTACCAAATAAAAAGATTAGATATTTACTTCCACCGGATATGGTTCTTTGAAGTTTTCTCTATCAATCCTATTCCTTCAAGAACATTTGTAATGTCATAAATTCTCCTTTTTTGAACCTGAAAAGAAAAATGTCAAATTACTATTATTAAAAAATGTTAAATTACTATTATTAAAAAATGTTAAACTATATTATACATATATTATTAAAGCACGAGTAGGTCAAGCTCAAAATCAGGCCTGCTAATACGAGCCATCAGGCATGTATACAATGAAAGACAATTGCTATACCTTTAAGATCTCAGCAGTTTTATTTAGATCAAGGGTACCATCCTTAGCCTCATTGATCAAATTGATAAATTTCTTGGTTAACAATCCTGCAAACAGTAAATGATGTAACTGTTCGTCATAAAAAGAGCCAAATTAATGAAGACACTCAGCATAAAAGATCACTTGAGTGTGGACATACCTAAGGAACTGTCATAACGATTGACTGTGGCTGAATTCATAGAGTCTGATAGGAAAAATCCACCCAACATAAAATAAAAATAATGTGAGAATACAGATAATGTATACAAACTAACGCATGTTATCATACTCTAAAAGAAAATTACCTGTATTTGAAATCTGATTGGCAGATTTTGAATTTTTTGAAACTTTTGATTTACCATTATGCTTTCCTCTTTGGCTGGGTTCGGTTTGAAGAAGTGGAGGAAGATTAACAGTGTTGCTCTGACTCGGAAACGCTTCAACATTACTACTAGTGTGCAAGTTGACATTATTGATTTCATTTCTTTGACTTAACTGCAATAGCCAGTTGAATTGAATGCAAGCATTTAAAGTGTGAGCAGAAATTAAATATATAATTTGTCACATTGTTGACTAATATTTGTTGGATACTTAGAGCATCCACAATGGCGGGTGCTTCATCTATTTAGCACCGAAATTAATAAGCACCCTCATTGTGAAATACAATGACATTGAGTTATTAATAGGATCTATTTATTAACTTTTTTCTAAGGTGCTGAGTTGGAGATATCGGGTGCTTATTAAGTAATATCATTGAAAATTAAAAAAATAGATGATGTTTACATGCATGGCCCACTTAAGCACCCAAAATGGAGTGCTGTGTTGCAGATGGTCTTATTCTAGATTCTGATATTTATTTATTAAATTAAACCATAAGCAAACATAATTATAAGAGTTACTTGAGCTGAAAACAGAATTGAAATATCATCTGCTAAAATTGTAACATTGTTGCTCTCTATAGAAAGTAAATTGAGAAACATAACATAAAAAAGGCAGTAAAATTAGTATAACAAATGGATTTAATCTCAATTCTAAAGTGTGCCTGGAACAGTTGTAACAACTAACAAGCGGCATATGAATGGTTGATATTCCACTTTAAATTCAGCGCACAACTGCTAAGACTAATCCCTAAGAGAATATAACATTGGTGCATTCCTAGGGTTGGATTCAAACCCATGAAATAAGAGATCTCTTATGATCTTAGGTTGATTCATAATAATTGGAGCAAAACATGAAGATATAAATGAATGAAGAATAATGTACAACTGCAGGTGAAACCAAAGGAATTGGAAAAAAAATGATCGAATATTTTTGGTAAAATGATCTGATCCGATGGATCTTGTGAGATGAAATAAATAAAAATTGGAGAAGGAAGAAGAAGACTTACGGGAAACATAGAAGAAGAAGTAAAAGGAGTGAAATTGAATTGAGAAAAATGAGGAATTTGATCGTCGCTTGGAGTCGTCGACATGAATGAACCTAATCAAGTAGCAGTAGTTAATTCATTAAAATAGAGTGAGTGAGGGTTTTAGCGGCTATAGTGGTGAATTGAATTTGAGGGGGAATGAATGAACGAATGAAAATAAAATCCTATTACATAGGTAGCTAGCGATAAAAATTGAAGAATGAATGAATATTGGAGCGATAAGTCATGCGATGTGAATGAGATTGTCCAAAGCCAACAGAAGAAGATGGAGAAGCGGTGGGTGTATTGTTGTATTGTATGAGTTCGAATACACACGCCACCCCGCCTTTTGTTCATCCAAACTTACTCACTCCCCCTCTTTGGGCCTATTTTTCTACCTTCTCTGGCCCCAATTTTATTATCCTTTCTATGAAACGAGTAAAGGATAATAAAATTGACCCTCCTCTCCTCTTTTTTTTATCACTTCATTGAACATCTCTAATGATCTAATGAGGTGTCTTTTACTTGATAAGGACATCAACAAATGAAGGACCACATTGGAGGAAAGAGAAAATAGATATCTATTAGTTGTCTACAACTATAGAAGGATTTTATATTCCTTTATCAACTAACTGATTCTACGATCAAAATAAGAAAAAACATGAAATAAAGTGGGTCTGTATCTCAAATTCATGAGTTACTCTCTACAATTTATTTTTATTTATTTTTTAAATTCACACATTAAAGTGCATATTAATGGCACCTATTTAATGACTAGTTTTAGTTTACCATCACTATAATCATTAATTGATGCTTTCATTTAAAATTATAAATAAGTGATGTTTATGGGAGATGTTATATGGTGCGAATGATTTAGTGCGAAAATTCACGAATCACTTGTGAGACACTTCACTTGCAAAATAACACGATGGTTCCATTTGCGGAATACACAGGGTGGCTGCCATTAAAATCAATTTATATTAAAAATAATAATATAATAATAATACCATTTACCACAATACATGGGTGGTTGGAAGTAAAAGTAGAATTACACCTATTCGTGGATTTTCGTTTAGTGATGGTTTGCACTAAAAATCATTTTCCGATGTTTATATATGTGATCTAGTATTTGATGTCTCTTTTTATATTACTATCCTTGTGGATGCTCATATATGCCTTTAATTATCATATGTTCATTTAACACAATTTTTTTCTCTATTTTTCTATTTTTATTATTTTACTAACATATCACATTTATCACATCATTCTAATTATTTTTTCTTTGTCAAGTGTAGAATATATATTAGGTGTCTAGATTTCCAAAATTGTAGTACTAATAAAGAGAAATCAAAGATTATAAAATTGAGAAGATCTTAACTCATAACTTATTTTTATTTTTCCATGTTTATTTTATTCGACCGAAACATTGTGTATTGTTAAGGAGTACATCTATGATCTCCTTTCTCCCCGGTCCAATTCTTATAGCAGCGTTTTTATTTCATGTTTAAAAAATATTTATTAGCTTGGTCAATGCTTTAATCTGCCCGGTTCACCAAACCCGAGGTTCGTACTCAACCAATTCGACCAGCCGGTCCTGTAGAGCATTTTAAACAATACATGGAAGTGGAACATCCATGATATGCAAGTATCCATATTCTGCTATTCTACTAGTCACCTAACAAAGTTCAACTAAATTTTACACGACATTATTAGTAACAGTTAGATACATACACACGAAAACGAAACAAACATACTTGCTCCAAAAAGAAAAGACACTTGAAAACAAAACCCGGTTAGGCAATTATTCTGGTAATGTAATGCATACTTATGCTCGCTACAATTCATATAAACTCATCATGGAACTTCTTGGCAAGTTCCCTTTTTCCTAGAAAAAATACCTCCGATTAGTGGAATCAACGACTTCTTCTTCTTCTTCCTAAGAGAAGGGTGCCTTTCCAACTTCTCAACACCTTGGTGACCTTGCGGTAACATGACATGAGAAACAGACGGTGGATTCGCGAACGTCACATACCTTTTCTTTTGAAACTCCATCATTAATTCTTCATCAAATCTTGAACTTTTCACTTCAAAGGTTGTTAAATTCTCAACGAACTTCACGTCTTCAGTTTCTGACGATTCCACCTGATGTTTTTCAGTTTCGTGTTGCTTCAATTGTTCTAGCTCTTGCTTCGTGCGTTCGAGTTCTTCCTGGAGAGATGACATACAATGTGCCATTAACATGCTTTCTTCTTTAGCTTTCTCTAGATTTTCTCGTGTCTCCTCAAGCTCAGCTGTAACGTTTTCAACCCTTGAAGACTGATCAACCCCGTTTTCATTTGCTCCATTGTGAATCTATAGATTAGAAGACATGGAAAGGAACAACAATAAATTATTATTAATCATGTGTGGAAGTGTAAATTTTAAACCTTAAACAAGTGATCACGAGGAAATTAGATTGACATATAATCCTTATGGATCTCTAAGATGCACAAAATAATTTTAGCGTGTGTAAATTAAGCTATCACAGCCGATACAAATCTTCCAATGTAATCTAATTAATGTTTTTACTTTTTACATACCTAGGGGTCAATATTTAAATTTTTCTGACCTAATGATTAAGAATTTGAGTATATCTATCACTCATGTCGCACCATATTGTCATGCTATATTGAAAACACAAATGAATTTACTTACATGTAGTGCACAGTCAAAAGTAAAAATTAAAATCAGAATTTTTTTTTTTCACTTCCTTTATTCAATTAGACGGTGAAGAAAGCAAAAGACACAAATACAAGCAAGCACATGACACACTCTGCAAATTGATGACAATTTGTACTTTGTAGTTTGTACCCAGTTTCAAAATAACATAGGATATATAGGAGAATCTTATTGATTGATGGTATTCAATTAAAATGTCCAAGAATTCCTCTTGGCCAGTATTTTTTTTTTAATAAGTATATAAAATATAACCATCCAATGAATAAAATTTGGGTTGTGCCTAACTCAATCTTACAAAATCAATTTGTAAGGTGAGGACTACCCCATTTATAAACATATTATCATGCATGTATGAAATGACAAGTATAATTGGTGATTTAAATAATTCAAGGAATTAACCATTTTGATACTCTAATAAAATTGAATGATGTGATGGTGTATAGAACCTGGTGTTTGAGTTTAGTTGCAGTTGCATAGAGCTCTCCAGCTAAAACTTTATCACCGAATAATGTAACAGCCTCTTTGACGGACCTGAATGGCGCCCTTGTGTCTATCTCTGTATTTCTCGTGAGCAGCATCACACCCTCTTTCTTCTTATTCATCTTTGTGTTAGAGAGAGATAGAGAGAAGAATGAGATAATTAGGTTGGTTATAAGTAGTAGTTAGTAACGTGTAGTAGAAATGGACAATATTAAAGGAGACAATTGGCATAATATATGGTATGAAGATTGGAAGCTTCGTTTCTTCGCGTCCACTTCACTAGAACAATTCTGTTATACTATCTGAGAAAGAGAGCCAAAGCGGTGGGTGGATATGCTATTGGTCTTGGATATTGTTCCTATGTTATGTTATATTATGTTATGTTGGACCTAACCTAAATTGCCCAAACTTTGTTTTATATTTAACAGAATTGAAGAGGACCCTTCACCCATACCCAACTTAATTCAACAGCCCCACGGGTCTTTTGTTTCCCCCCACCACTATAGGACTTGTTGTCTTAGAGAAGTTAGCATTTCCAAAGAGAGAAGCTAACTCAATGTATAGAATCTTTTATTCCTTTGCTCCCAAGATTGAATATACACCACTGCATGGTTGCCAAGTTACCAAGCAACCTATCCTACCTTTGTTCTTGATTAGTGAGATTTTTTAATGGAAACCTTAATTTTAGTTTGTCGATATTCTTTTTCAGACTTTATCTATTTTTAACGAAAAATTTGAGTGTTTTTCGATATAGCTAGATACGAGGGCTGTTTTTTTTTTCTTGTCCGATGGTGTACAAATACATTTTTATACTACCGATTAAATTTGTTCTACATAACCAAGAACATTTTCATTCTTTCAAAAAAAAAAAGGAGAACATTTGGATGGGATGGTAAGAAACAAATTAGCTAAAAATCATAAGTGAGTTTACCCAACTTGATAGATTAATCTCTATACACAAAGATACCTGATTTATACTAAAACTTGATATACATAAAGTGACATGAAGGATTTGCTAATGAAATTTTTGTGGCGTATCTAAACTCCATTAGATTAATGTCTTGCATGGTTAGTTACATATGAGAATATAACATATTCAAGCTAAGCAGAGTATCCATTTTTAATGTATCACAATTTATTTAAAAAAAGGGAAATGTTAACAGTGTCATAAGACACTCATTAAAAACCATAAGTAATAAGAGCATCTTCGGCGCTGTTCCATGCACAATCCTTGAGGCAATAAGAATATGTTCCTACTTTCTAGCCCATTGGAGAGGAATGATGTGGATGCCATTTTAGAGAACAGTTCTCCCTGGTGAACGCCCAAGAACAAGGGACAACATAAGTTGTGGGGACAATAAAAAAGCAAGTTAAAAGGGAAAAACACAAATTATGAATTGTGGGATCCGGAAAAGTAATATAAGAACACAAATAAATCATATGTGTCATCCATAGACCCACAAAAAATGTTGAAGAACAAAATTTTGGTTCCAGCTTTGTAGATACTCTAATTGTTTATGAAAAAGTGTGTAATCAATGTTTTAGAAATCGAAACATTTAATTTTTTTTAAATAATAATGGTTTATTTTGAAATGCTTAAAGAGTGTCCTTGACACTCATACCCTGACATAGTGAGTTAAAAAACTAAATGTAAATGTTTTTTCTTAAAAATTATGCATTTAATGTCTTAAAAGTCATCTTTTCAATATAAAACTTTTTAACTTATGCCTTACAAGTTAGTATGACTTTTAGTCAACTTAATTTTTCCCATTATTCTTTTTGCATCAATAATTTCATAAATTGTAAAAGAAATAGTTTTACAAATATTTTCACACAAAATCACAATCAACAGTTTCATAAATTGGATCCTTCGGGCTGACCTTTCTGTGGCCGTGGTATCCAACACTGTTAGTTCTTAGAGGAACATTGAAATTCTTCTGCAAGAGCAATAAGACTGTTCGAAATGAGGGAAGAGACTCACTAACTAATAATAATAAATCCATCAAATTACGTTCAATTAACAATTTGGTTAAGGGAATTCACAATTACTTTGTACTACAGTATTTTGATTTTAGTATTTCGTTACCCAGACTTAATTTTATTTAAAATATTAAAGGATAAATTAAAGTATTGAGCTGCCTAATTCAGACTAGGAGAAAAATTATGGAACATAAACAGTTCAATTAAATTGCATTTTTAAACAGCACCAAACAAACTAGTACGTAACTAGCAGACAGCGTGTGTGTTTCCATAAAGTCTATAAACAATAACAGTAATATAGTGAACGTTCTTTGGCAACCTTCATTGTCCCTTTCTTTTGTTTGGTAATTGTATTCCGCTGGATTGTTATACATTACACTCCACAAGTAAACAATGAACGGAGTATCTACGAGTCCAAAACATAAAAATTCAGAAGTATTAACTTGGACAGGTACAGAAAAATTATCAGTAAGCTAGTTGTCCTTTTCTTTTAATTTAATATTTTGGAAGTTTTCAGATTTATATACCAGCATTTATTTTTCCTCTATTAAATATCTTTCCATGCCTTTCCAAACAGAAACTGAACTTAGACGTTCAATTTCAGATACGCTCATCGCACAACAATTGCCATGATGACGAGGCACAGCTACCATGGAACCTACCTCTACTTTCTTCTATTCCATTCGTCCTAGATAGTGGAATTGGTGAGGCGAGTGTAAAGGGTTGTTGCTCGGAGGTTGAAGTTATCTTGGAACCAAGTGATTCTAGCGATGCAAGGGAATGGTGAGGAAGCATGACTTGGGCACCTGGATTCACTGCACAAGTTTCATGTCTTCCACTTCGCCAATTAGGATACTGGACCCTCATAACATTGCTATTTACACCAGACCCACCTTGTGCTACTAACTGCGCCGCCCAAAAGTTTTGGTACTGCTGTTTATATGAAATTGTCGAACTATAATTAGTTCCACATAATGGTGTACCGTAATAATGAGGTTGCTGCAACCGAACCTGCGTTCAATTAAAGCATGAGGGAACAAAGTTACAAAACTCATTATCATTGCAATAACAAATTAGGAGCTACAAATAGTTATTTATATGAACTGCACATTGTCCCTTTTTCTTGGTGGGGCAGGTTATTCTAAACAATAAACTTTACCTGCCACATTCATGTTTGAACAATAATATAAATCCCTATAAGCTGTCTTTGTAAAAGATGACACCTAAAATTTGTAGTTCATTAATATAACATCATAGGAGTCTATAGTAAGAAAGATTAAAACCTGTGGTCCTGTCGCAGGAAGCTGATCAATGTAAGAAGTTGAGGTATACTGATTTGGTGGAGTTGTGGGTATTGGCATGAGCCCATGCTGCTGTTGTATAGACCGAAAATAAGGCACTTGCGATTTTGAGAACTGTTCTAACCTCCTACTTCCACCTTTAGTAAAACAATCTTCAACCTTTAACCCGTTACCTCCAGTCGACAAGGACAAGGACAAAAAGTTGAAATTCTACAGAATATGAAATATAATCATCACTTCATCAGAGCATGAGGAAGAGGGGACAAGGGGAGACATCATTACCAAAAGCATTCATAAGCTTACTTGCTTTTGAGGATCACATTTTGCAGGCATCGGAGGATCCTTAGAGAGAGATATGTCAAGATAATGGCACTGCTTCTGAAGAATACCATTTTTAGCTTCAGGGAAAATGTCCAAACTAGCAGAATGAACTGTTCCAACATCAAAACTATTTCCATTTCTCGTCCCATTCGAGTTTTGTGCTTTGATTAAAACTCCACATTTTGATCCTTGGTGTACTCTGGTTTGGTGACATTCATAACGCTCAGGTTCTTTGGCACCAAGTTTCTTTGGAACTTCTAAACTCCGGATGAGCTGACTGATGTGAACATGAGCTGCACAACTCTTCCATGACTTTTTATGAACAACAGGTTCGAAAATCTGCATCATCATCGTAAAATATTTATTATTGGAAACAACTAATAGGCATTTGAGTGAAGTGCATCAACTATGATGAAAAACTTCTTAATCATGCAAAACAACAACACTAAGCATGATATTTTAGTTTCTTACGTTTCCACCAGAAGAACAACTTTCCATCAAATCGTGTTTGGAGTTGCATATAGAAGCATTCAGCCAATGTGGAGCTTTAACGGCAGCAGAAGACCTTTTAAGAAAAAAAAAAATCCATCGAATTTGGATAAACAGAAATGAAGTGGGTGAAGGAAATTAGGCTACATAACAAGGTCAAAATGAAGTTGAGTATAAGAAATTTACTGCAAACGAGAAGCATTAGTTGCAGCAGATGCACTCTGCGTCGAGCCTGGCAATAATGTTAGACCTTCTGTTAAAACAACCAAAGATGTCTAGGTATTAGCCAAATGATGAATTACTTTAGTCATCACCCAAGTAAGAAAAACCACTGCATGTAACAAGCAAAATTCTGTCCTCGCATACCATTTTCTCTTCGGTACTTGATTAGATGTTGTTCTTGCTTACAACCAATGCCTCCGACCTGAAACGTAAGTTGATAAATAAGACACCAGCCATACTAGCGCTAGCTTGTAAAAACAAGAGTTTTGAAAGCAAACTGTAAAAGACTAAACAACTACCGTCTCATACTCCACATCTACTTTCCCCCCAATATGTGAAAATTGCGATTCTATGGACACATTTAATCTGCAATATGATGACAAAACACAATAAATATACATGAAAATAGAGATTTCACAAAATGTAACTCAAAAACTACACACCCCATTTCAAAAGACAGTTCAGAGTCATGCACTTCCACTTTGCAACCATTTTCACTCTTAACCATGATAGGCACACCCTGCAGATTTACTTTTGGAGCAGTGCTTTGAGTTGCCACCAAATTATCTGCACTCCCAGTTAAATCATTCTGATCAACACCAATGGTTTCACTTGAACTAATTTTTGCTGCTCCCATAGACGAACTTCCAGGAATAAGATTAGTATCTTCAACAGCTTCTGAGGGTAAAACACATGACAAATAAAAATATAATAAAAAATTCATGAAAATATTATTAGGAGTAGTATTAATTAATAACCAATGAAAGCAATGTGATAGAGAAAATAAATAACCTTGAAAAGTAGCATTAGTACTCTCCTCTTGTTCCTGAGAAACCGAATTATTCGGTAACGATTCGCGGTCTAGTTCAGTCTCGGCATTGGAACCACCATTGGTAGGAAACATTTCAGCCAAAGCATAGAGAGTCTCTGCAACCTCTTGCTCATCTTTTGTTATGGGCCCAAGTACAACTTGTTTCTACAAAAGCAAATTTAAATAAAAAAAATTATAAAAAAAAAGGACAAAGTTTTAAATCATAATAAAGAGGTTTAGTAATACTCACTTTGGATTTCTTTATGCTATCTTTTTTAGGAGATTCTATTCTTTGGAACTTATGGTTCAACTTTTCTGAATCAGTTAAAACAGATTCGCGACCCCGTTTCTTCATTGCTGATATTATCATTTAAAAAATTAATAAAAATAAATAAAAATTGCAACTTTTTCTTAGCCTAAAAAAACAAAAGAAAACTGTAGATAAAATAATAATTAATTATTATGAAGAAAAAGAGAAAAAAACATAAAAGCGAGTTCAATCTGAAAAATGGTACCTGAACGTATTTTACGAGGAACAGAGGAATGATCAACGGCATTGCATTCATTGAAAACCTTCAAAATGAAACAATCAATAACTGTTACTAGTTAGTATTATTGAAGAAGAAGAAGAAAAAAAAGTAGAAATATTTTTGGTAGAAAAGAAAGAACCTTTTTGGGAAGGTTGAATTTGTTGGCGGGATTTGATTTATGAGAATCGGAGAGATTGCAACCCATTGATAATGCTTCAGCTACAGCACTTAAACTTCTTACCTTCTCTTTCTTTGATTTTTTCGAACCTATGATTTATGAGAAAAAGAATAATAGAATGAGAAGAAGCAAGAGAGGAAGAGACATAGAAGAAAGCGACAAGGGAAAGAGGGTTAGAATAAAATACGAGATTGTTGTTGTTTTTTGTTAATGTGTCGTTTTGTGTCACCACGTTTCTTCTTCTTCATCACAGTTTTATCCATTTGATAATAATCACCTTCTTCGTCTCATCCATTCCAATTCTACAGTTTGCTGTTTCTGGATTGATGATATTTTATTTATGATTAGGAAGAGGAGAAATGAAAATGAAAATGAAAATGAAAAGCAAGGTTCTGAGTTCTGAGTGAAAAAACAGCAATGAGAATGAGACTGTTTATGTTAAGAAAAGAAAACAAAAAGGAAAAGAAAAAAGAGAAGAGAAGAAAGCAAGGAATGCGTTCAGAGAATCAGGTTCTTTTGTGAAAATAAAGTTAGTAGTGGTAGTAGTAACAGACTCAGACTCTGAGTTAGAAAGAGAAAGAGAAAGAGAAAGAGAAAGTTAAATGTTAAACACACTCACTCACGTGAAAAGAAAGGTAACGGAAAGAGAAAGAAAAAGGAACCCTCCTCTCATTTGTCTTGTCCGTCAGGTTTATCTCTCATAATTTACATTTTTTCTTTATGAGGAGAAATTAAAAAGACAAATAATTTACATTGTTTTCTCCTAATATCTCAAAATGCTCAAAAAGTCAGTCCAATCCTTATGGGAAAAACAAGAAAAAGCATGATCAGATTAACTCCTGGGTGCTTTCAATTTAATGCAACACACACTCTCCTTATGTGTTGCGCTATATCACCAGCTTATCAATTTAGTTTTAGATAGTCAATTAAGTCTTTAGTTTTTTTGTATTAATTTGGTTTTTAAAATATTAAAATCAATTAAAAGGTTTTTAAACTATATATTAATTTGTCCTTTGATATAGACCAGATGGATGAAAGTAAAGTTTATAGACCTTTTAGTTGCTTTTAATAATTTCGAGACTAAATTGAATGGTTCAGTTCAACTAATTTCCAATGTTGCTTAATTAATGTCTTTTGTGATAACATGAATTGTTGGATTACACTTATTATCCTCCACATCAGCTAAATCATGTGGATGCTTTTTTATTTCACTTCTGCGTTTGCTAGTTGCGACTAAACTAAATATAGAGTATATCTAAAACATGATCGTTTCTAGAGTTTTACAGGTCTTTGGTATAATATGAGAAAAAGGCCCCTTATATAATACGTCATAATTTTTTTTAGCTCATTGTTGTGATTTTATTAGTTCTTCATTTTGTTTTTTCCCGCTTTTCACTACCAAATATTTTTTTAGGCAACATCTGAAAATAAATCAAATATTTCATAGACACCAAAACAAAATAAAATACCGTAGAAGATAACAATAGTTCTTGCAAAATGATAATGAATGCGTCTCAAATCAGTTTCATGACCATGAATGCTCTCGCATGTTCTTACACTATCAAATTCAATTTTACAATCCTTTCAATCAATTCAAGAAATTTGACATTACAATATTGATATAATTTTTTTGTGGGAACCTTAGAATGTCAAGTTTAAGATTAATTTCGTAGGCTCATTTTCAAGTAAAATATAATTTGTTTTGTTATGAAAATTATCTCAATTTCTTGAATAATAAATATTACCTATATTTTTAATATTAGTGAGGCACATTATTAGGAACAAAGGAACCAAAAAAAAATTTTAAATTTCTTCGATAATAAATTTTTTCTCAAATTATTAAGAAAACCAAATTTTTTTATAGGGAGGTGTATAAAGAAATCTGTGTTATACGAGGGTATATATAGCAAATCTTGGCAAAAGGGCCTGAAACATTAAAAGAGTTGAGCCCAGCTCTTCATCTTGTTAATATTTCAGGCCTTTTAGTGAACTTTACTATATAAACCCCCCAGAAACCCAATATTTCTAT
>Ga0209282_1000807_pt1 | contig 15987 bp, 8 predicted proteins | sample Mtrugardesep15_FD_187529 | JGI IMG/M metagenome (GOLD analysis project Ga0209282, IMG submission 187529) | Root nodule microbial communities of legume samples collected from California, USA - M. trunc garden sep15 (SPAdes) (version 2) | ecosystem: Host-associated > Plants > Roots > Nodule...
AAAACATGGTTTATTACATGGACAAAAACATTTTTTTTTTTACAATAAAAACACATTTTCTTATATATGCCAAATTATGATTGATATGTATTAGGCTTGGTTGTGAATAAACAATAACGGGTCAGGTCATTATATTGATGTTAGATGAGGTCCTCTACTCTCATCTTAGATTATTCATTTAATAAATTGTTGCTTTATTAAGTAGTTAGCACTTAGCACATGAAAAATATTGGCAAAGAGTGTGATTTCTCTCATCTTTTTGTTTTTTACTTTTTAAACTCATAGCCATCAAGTATCAATGGATTTATTTTATGTCAAGTACACATCTAATTGGAACATACTATATGATCTCATATTTACTTGATCTATTTTTTATTGGGCTTGGGGAAGACCAACATATATAACAATCTCAAAGAGAAACCAAACATTGAGTTGAATCAGATGATATCCCAAAGTATACTGCACTCAAGAGCTTTGAAAGTACACACACATATAGAGGTTCTTGCCATGCCATCTAAGTTTATTCAATTTCGCAGGTATACATAAATGGTGCATCCATTGAAATGATCAAATGAACAAAGAAAGAAAGAACGACACTAGTATATACTGATCAGACAGCGATATTCGGCCATGTTAATTAATAACATGATGAACATCCCCTTGAACCAGGACATTCACTTGTATTATACTTGTCTATGTATCCTCCAAATTGATTTTTGATGATGCTTTCTCCTTGAATATATGAGGACACAATACAAGCTACAGTTAATAGTTAATAAGTGCAGCCAAACAAAATGAATTAAAGAAGATGAATAAGATCAGCAATATATACTAAAATCAGAAGAAGAAAAATACCAGGGGATGGTTGGACTTATATATAGATAGAGGAACATAACAGGTATACAGTAACAGTATATGAATGCAGTGAGGTGTACTGGAGTGATATTGATTCGGCTCGTCTTATAATTAAGCAAATGTCATTCATTCATTATTTAATAAGATGAGCAGAAACAACACCACTCCTGTCTACTTCTGCAGAATCAATCTAATCTAATATTGCTGATAATATTATATATAGGGCAAACTATAACATATAAATGAAGTATATAATGTGCAATGAAGCAAACAAGAGTGATATTGATTCGGCTCGTCTGAAATTGATATGAATATGGATGGTTGAAAATATAGATGAGCCGAATCAATATCACGCCATGTATACTTTTGCAGCTGAAGCCATATTTATTATAACTAAGGCAATTAAAGCTTCTAGCTAGTTAGTTTTGTGGAAGGAATGGCAATTACTCCCTCCTATAAATAGGACGGACCAAAGCACTGTGGAGTATATCTATCTATATTATTATATCTCAAATATTTATCAACGTATCTATGACTTTTCTAGTTTAGCTAGATACCCAACCCAATTAAGGATGTGAGATAACATAATGTCTATAAGCATCTAGAACATTTATCATGATAAATAAGATTCACAAATTAATTATTAGTCCACTATCAATCAACATGCATGTTTATCATTGATTCTAAATAATGGATGAGTACTAATTCTTATTTTAGTTACATCTAGCACGTGAATATATAGTTCATGTTGTCTTAGTTTGTATAAGATAGGATATAGGATATAATAGTACTTACTCACAAAATAAATTAGAACTGTATTGTCCTATTTAACTACAAAAACTTTTTCATAACATGTGGAATTAGTGAGGGTTAATTAGGGGAGTGTAATGTAATACATACAAATTTTAAGGGGAACCACTTTGATAGGTGGTGGTATACGTTGAATCCGTATTTGAAAATCATTTAAAACTTTAAGAATGATTGATGTCATCCTTTGAAATTAGAAGCTCATGACTTTTTCTTAGTATAATGTTTTGAGACCATGACCTGATTAATGTGTTAGTCTAGGAAGTAAAATAGTTTAAGAATAATGCTAGCAAGTAGTAACACTCTTTTTTCAACACTCTCTCAAACATTCACTTCTTTATTAGTTTAAATTAAGGTGGGTCTTACACTTTAAAATGAGTTCCACTTAAAGTGGTGGGACATATATTAATAAGTAAAACTATTAATGTAAAACAGTAAAAATTTCCCTTAAAAATCAAATTTGAGTATTATTGGAACGATTCAATGTTAGACATAACTCATTTCGTACTTGAACTTAATCTCTTGAATAACATGGTTTATTTTTATCAATTCAATAAAAATCATTTTTCATTATATATGGGTTGAAAGAGAACACAATTTAGTCTATGAAAAAACAAAAATTTTGGATTGGAATCTCAACACTTTAGAGTTGACTTTATAGCATAAGTTCAACGGTTCCAACCTTACCGTCCTTACAAGTGGGATCAATGAGGGTATAAATGTTGCAAGTTGAAAGAAACACTAGTTCAGTCAAAACTCCAAAGATTGTCGAGGTGTAATTTTTTTTTTGAAAGAAGGTGTAATATTGTATATGTCAAGTTTAGTACATACAATTTTATAAAAAATGATTTTTGAATAAATGATTTTGTAAAATGAATTTTCATTAAAGTGAACTAAATACGAAAAAAATTTATGTTTGAATAAATTTATGTAAATAAAGTATAATTTGAACAACTGATTTATAACAAAAAATTACTATATGTTAAGATGAAAACTCTAAATCTCGATCTCAAGTTATATCTATTCGAAGTAGAAAATAATTTAATTTGAAAACACTCAAACATTACACACATATTTTACATATTTAAAATCACTTTTATCTCTAGCATGTCACACAAACATTGAAAAAGTTTTTTTTTTTAAAAAAAATAATAATATCTGAACACACCAATTTTTAAGAAAAGAAGTCTTATTTATTCGGAGTTCAATAATCATTCTTGAGGTAAGAAAATTCCGACTAAATATTATTCTAACCAAATAATTTCTCGCCCATTAACCACTTGTGCCATGGTTTTTGGAAAAGTTTGTTTCATGCTTTCTTGTTTTGTTTAAGAAGATCAAACGAAACGTTGACCAAATCTAACATACTATTGTTCCTTTGATAAAAAAGTGCATTGGAAAATTTTATTTCATGTTTGCTTTTGTTGGAATCTATACCAAACAGGCTAGTATTATTAAAACGGCAAAAAGGTTGAAGAAGGGATGTATTATCATATTCATACTTGTCAAAATTCTATTCCCTCTAGCTGTAATGTTGTGCCTTTAATCAACTGTCCAAGCATAGGACGTTTTGGGAAAACAAGGGACATAATTTTCAACCACGACATTTAAAATATAATAGAACCACCTTTTACCAAACAAGAATTTAGCCGCCACCACTTTTTCTCCTTGTGTCAAGGTTGTGGTTTTAACTCTGATTATTAATGTGAGAATCTTTTGACAGGTAATATGCAAATACATTTGTTAACTCTTGTTGAACCTCAAAACATATCAAGAGTCTGATATATTCTGGAGGCTAACTACCTAAACTTTATGTAAAAAAAAAGCAACAAAAAAAGTATCCTCGAAGATAAAAAAAACTAGTAACATAATCATAATGACCATTTGTTAAATCATATGTATCAAAGGGCTTTAGATTCTCGAAAATAAAATAATTACTTATCCCAATTTATGCACGTTAAATTTCTACATCAGTAAGGTTATTCTCATAGAACTGTTTTAGAAACTTCCCCTCTTTCCCCCTATCTTTTCAATTATGCAGTGTGCGAGAAAATGGCAAGTTAAAACGACCGGGGGGAATGAATTGAGCTACTATTGTCCGATATAAGTTTGATATTGCAGAATCAGAAGTGGGGTTGAGGAACAAAATGACTGACCTATTTGTTGGTATATGAGACAAGGTAATTAAACACATAAAAACCATGATTAGTGTGATCTACTCGTCAAGTAGACGTTGTTCAATAAAATTTAAAATCATAGATTTTAAATGTTATATGTATATCATATTAATGCGTGATACAAGTGTACACAGACGAACCCCTAAAAAAGGTGTATGTGGACGAGAAAAGATCATTCTTAAAAGGAAAATGCTATTTATCTAGAAAAATAGCATCAAGAATTTTTCAAGAAATAGCTAACAAGTTTTAATTGTATGATTTATTTATTCACTTCTTATTTTTCAGCCATACCTCCTTAAATTGTGGCAAATAGTGCATTGTGATTGGCTGCTCTTTATTCTTGAAGATTTCTTGATGTTAATTTTTTAGAGATATAACATTGCTCTTCTTAAAATAGTTCATGACCAAATGAATGATACCCTGGACTCTCTTGATGCAACACTATATAAGTCAAAACTCATCCAACAAATATATGTTTAACAAATTTCTTAGAGAATTTCCAATGTTCAAAATATTATAATTTCATTAGTAATCTATTAAAGTATAATTGAGTTAGCAGAAAAAGTTACTCTGTTATCATGCGACGAACTAAAGTTCAATTCTTAGTTTGGAGAAATACCTATATTAGTTTTAACTTATATTAAAAAACTAACTTGCAATAAGATGATGTCACTCTTTATAAATTCATTTCATGCTCTATCTATATTCTTTGTGAAACTTACTTTTCCAAATAGAGCCTCTAATGTCCAATATTACATAGCTTGATATATGAATATAAATGATGGATGACTTAAAATGAATAGACTACAATACCATATTAAATTTGAATTAAGATATTGTCACTCTTTATAACTCATTTCAAGCGGCTCAAAGAGGTCTTAAGTATCTCAAGTCTTCTCTTACAATCTGTATTTTCTTCTTAGGGCATAACTTACATTTAGTAAATGATATACCTCGAATAGGTATACTCCATGTGGAGGAAACTACAGATTTTTTTTTTAATAAAACATGTCTCTTTCATGCCACGAAAATCATCCAAAATTGAATTTAAATTTTAGAGTCCTTAAAATTTAGAATTCAATAACAAGCGGCTCAAAGGATGCTTAAAATTACGGAACTATGGAAAAAATTATATTCTTTCATGTTATGAAGATCCTCTAGAATTGAATTTAAATTTTAGAGTCCTTAAAATTTAGAATTCAATAAAATTGCAATGAAAGTCACTACGTACATCTGCACCTGTTGAAGTTAAATGAAATAGTTGAGTTGAAATGTGAGACTTAAAAAGAGTTAATAGTGGAAATAAATTTAAAAATGTGAAGCAAAAATTCAAAATCACGTTTTGGTTTGTTGATAAAGAATGATTAAAAAAATGTAAAGTGAAAATTAAAAAATGTTAAATATTTTTTAATTACGTCTATAATGAATAAATTGCTTTTTCTTTTTGAACAAATTTTATTCTATCTTGCTAGTTAACGCATCTCTCATTCAGAAATAATTTTTTAACTAAACAGGCAGAATGGAATAATATTCAATATTAACTTATTATCATGTTATAATTTCTGTCTCATCGATGGATTGGCATCTCTTTTATTCTTGCCACCAAAAAAGCCCTTGCATTCTTATACGGGCAAGTAAAATTCAGTATTGCATTGATATTTATAGGTTTTATTTAAATTGGTTTTGTTGGACAGATTGGTAGCTTCCTAAATTAATTTCAGTAATAAAGGATAAACTTAATTTTCTACACTTCGCTTAGTACACTCGCCGTAAAGCCAACTTGGAAGATGTCTTCAATTGCTCAAAGTAAATATGAAAAAGGGAAGGGCAGAAATACATGGTCAAATAAATTTTTAACACCTATACATGTATGAATGAAAATCTGAACAGCTATTCTTTTGAACCCCCAAAACCCAACATTTCAAACTAAAGTCTATGCAAATAGTAATTGACAAAGCTCTTGCATCCTAACTTGATACAAAAGTAATCATAAAACAATATGCTTAAAGGGGTCACACAAAGGGGTAACTGGCCTTATTGAAATTTATATTAACTTACACTACCCGAAAGCAATGGCAATGTGGATTGAATCAAATTACTCAGTCTGCCTCTCAACCTGCTAACAGTATTCCTCAATGTTTTACACTCCATCTCAACTTGAAACTCATTGGCATGTAGCATGTGGAGCTGCCTTTCCAGATACCTATTAAGACTTGCATTGGCAATGTTAATGAGATTAAGCGACTCACTAGTGTGCATAAATTTTGTGACAATAAATCCAGCTAGAACATGTTGATCAGCCTTCACAAGTTCCGTAATGAAATTAGGGAAAAGGATCCTTCTGAAAAACTGAGTCTCACTATCTTCACTACTGGTAAATCCTCTACCTGATACCAGAGGTTGTTGACATTGGTTGGATAAGTTTCCAACCATATAGCAGAGATAAGAGAAAGTAGTACCGTAGGTAGAACCAGTGGCAATAGAAGTGAGAATCCCAGAAGATAAAATTAGAATTAATAACTCGCAATCCTTGCTCCTTGTTAGAGGGATACCCCGTCTTACGCTATCTTCAACTGCACCCAGGCACTGCAACTGTAATGTTTTGTAGGGCAGCATGAGTGACATCTTCAAAGCCAGAAAGCAATCCATGCTTAATGCTATCTCATTTAAGTGTGTGGCATCATCTTCATCAAGTAACATACCATTGGGTTTTGATGATGATTGATCAATCAGTCTCAACACATCACTAAACCTTGACAGGCTCACGAATTTTCTCAAAATCTCTGCCCAACACACATGTAAAGGGTGAACGGACACAGAGTCCTCGATCTTTTCTTTCTCAGGCTTATCTACTTCCTCCAGACTCTCCCATCCTTCGTCCCAATCATCATTGTTCCAGTCATTTCCTCCATCAGATGCTTCAGTAGTGATTTCTCCGTCTTTACCCGTGGTGAAAAGTCCCTCCCACTCTTCCAAAATAGAAACCAAGGCATCAAAGTGGGGATCTTCAATAGCTTCTCCACACAACCTCAAAAAGCATGAAACAGCCGTGTCTACATTCAATAGATCATCAGGGGTTATTTCTATGCTAGGAGAGATTGATGTCACAAGCTGAGATGATTTAAGGGCAACCAAAGTATTTGTAAACCTACTAGAAGAATCTTTGTGATCTGGTGACTGCTTGTCAACACCAGTCTCACTCTTCCTACTAGCATAAAGCGATTCATCCCAGTCTTCCCATGGTTGGACATTGGCAAGTATTTCTGTAGAGAAACCCTTAATATTCTTGCCTGAGATAAATTGCATAAGCTCTAGCACATAAACTCTAATGGAACTTGGCAACTGTAAATTGTCAGAGAACTGGACCATTTTCTCCCAAACGACATGTCTAACACATTGCAAAACTTTTAAATCACCTTCTATCTTGCTTAAAGATGACAATATATTATACAGGTTCTGGCTCTCATGCGATCCATTGACCAATTCCTGCAGAACAGCTTCAAGAATATCTAAATAGAAACGAGAAAGATCCTGGGAACCTGTGCCACCATCAGAAGATGAACCAGTTTCCAATGAGGCAACAGAAAATACCTCTGAGATGGCACTAAACCCACAACCAGAAAAAACCATAGCTTTGGAAAAATTATAAATTTCTACAGAGCAATCACCACTTAAGCCACAGTTTACATAGCCATATATGCTGCCCCAGCCCTGACTAGGGGAGATGATATCCTCCATCACCAATTTCATAAATACTTTTAGACAACTCGTTAAACATTGTGGGTTGAAGCTAATAGTTTCTCCTGAATTTTCCTCCAGCGAAATTTCCTTCATATCATCTGTCAATCTCATCCAAAAGTTCAAAAGAACAATAAGGCACTCTTGCCAAGATGAATTGTCAGGCAGGAATCCGTATGAACTATGAAGAGGCACAATTACAGTGAGGTACTGCTTCATGATAGCCAAAGCATCAGACTGGCTCAAAAGTCTAATATACTTTCCACATAAATCATAGCTCTGCTCAAGCTTACTTAAAAAGCCTTGAAGGCATTCAGGAGTTCTACTACTAGAATCAGTCGTAGCTTTAGTCTCCAAAGCACTCAGCGAACTCAGGATGTAATACTTGTAGACATCCTGCCATGACATGAAACCCTTGGGCAATGAATCACCATAAATATTGGCAAAAGCCTGTATCATTTTTGACAATGCAGACAAGCTACTTTCCTCAATACATGCATAAACTTCATCACCAAAGCACTCAAAGTTCAAACCACGCAACCCGGCTATATTTTTGAAGTTCAGGTTATTGATAAAGGAAACATTTTTGCACTCTTGCTCAACGACCTTGTAATAATGAGCAAACCTTATATTGGCATTTTCATGTTCAGGATGTGCTATTGGTGATGTATCTTTGGTATCTTCCAGCTGCAAGTAGCACTCTGACAACAGACCATACACATAAGAAAGGCGAAGTTTGTTGCACCCATCGATTGCAGGATAAACCTTTGTTGAGATGGTTTCAATGGTTTTAACACCATTACCAATTATTTCTCCTTTATAACCTGCAACTTCAGCTGTAATATCATCATTTGTCCAAACATCAGAAACAAGGACAGCACTTAGGAAATGCAATAGCACCTACACAAAAACAAAGAAACGGTGAGGTCTCATCGATATGTATGCATTTTGTCCAAAGAACTTGTTGACTTAAAGGAACAAGCAGTTAAACATGGACCTGAAAATAACTTGTACAACTCAATACCCCTTCATGTGAAAGCTCATTTTGCTTATAAAACATGGACAAATACATATTTATAATTACTTTATACTAAAAAATAATGCTACGTGACACTGAAAATTTAAGTGAGAGACTGGAGAGGTTAAGTACAGAACTTCAACAACAATGCCATTGAGCCAAGGAACTAAAAGATAAATGGTTTCATCTAAATCAATACATTTTTCTTTAACATTTATGTTTCAAACAAGTTATGCAAATGCTCATACCTCAGTACTGTCTAAGTCATAAGTATCAGCCAATCTTAAAATGTCCTTCAAAATGTGTCTTTTTTCTAACTTTACCGACTCAATGAGAGAGATAACAACATTCTCAATGTATATGGAGTCCCTGGACAAAAAGCGCTCTGTTTCAACCCCAGGAATTATTTTCTGTAGAGCTCTGGAATGCTCAGTGAGTCTCTTTTGCTCTTCTAACTTCAGTTTCCACTCTCTCCAAAATGAAGACTGCACCTTGCCAAGTTTATCTATATCTTCTGGAAAAAAATCAAACAATATCTTAGTCAGTATAATCAAGTCCACAATCAGTACAAGCATGATAAACAACATTACAAATAGACGCGGCATACATAAGGCAAAAAAGCTGCAACCGAGGAATCAACAACTTAATAAAAGTATGAAGAGAAGAAAATGACAGAAAAGCCATATACCAGAACTGGGCGATGTATGTTTTTCCTTGAACCTCCTCTTCAATAGCTCCTTTCGCTGAACGGGGTCAGTACCTAATCCAGAGTTGTGTAGCAAGCTGTATGCCATCCCAACATTCATAATGCTACATATTTCTTGGTAGTCTTTTCTTATTTTGAGCTGTTCTTCTATAATTTCCACCCCATTAAAAGCATCCACAAGATTTAGAAGATACGAGCACCCCGTTATATCTTCATCTTCAGTGACTGGAGGTTCCATAACGGATCTTGCTAGAGAGGCGATCAGGTTGTCTCTTGGGGCAAATCCATTTCTAGCCAACCAGGACAAAATGGTCACCACAGCCTGTGTTCTGATGTTTAAATACTGCTTTCCAGTACTCAACTTTTCATTAAGATATCTTTTGTTACTCAACTCAATCAACCAAGGGAGTTGTAAAGCAGCAAAAGAAAGAACTTTGCCATTTTCAGTCAAGCCTGATGCCCAGTCAGTTAGATTGCCCACAGCCAAGGTTTTAGCAACAATGGAAAGTGTTTCTTTAATTTTCTCAAGATGAACATCCTGATTGTCCGTGCTATTACCATCAAATTCTTGAAAGTTCACGTTCCTATCTAGTATGTTTTGAAAACTTTGCTTTTGAAGTGATTCTACAGTTGAGCCTTGCACTGAAAAATTTGAAGGATTTGTCCGAGTTGACATGATTAATGTTTCACACTGGCCTTGCATATCCAAGTCTTTCCATGCATGGAGAAGCTCACTAATGGATTCCTCATCACAGTGACTCAAGGCAAACCCTAATAGCTGCTTTCGAGAATCCATGTCCATATTTTCTAGGGAAGGACCTCTTGCAATTGCAGCACATAAATCCCATATGTTACCATGTCCTTTTCTGGCCAAAACAAGACAAAGATCAAATGCCAATTGTAAATCACCAGAAACTGCAGCTTCTCTAGCAATAGCTTCTTCAACAGCTGATATGTCATCAGCAGACCTCAAGCCAAGAAGTCTGGAAACCTCAACAAGCTCATCAACATGAAAATATGCTCCAGTTTGACTTGTGATTGCCATCTTTACAATTTCCATAGGATCTTTTATTTGCCTGAATTGCATGGGAAGAATATTCACCCCAAGGTTTGGAAGCTTAACTGTAAGCGCATCAATAATATCTGCCTCTGCCTTCACATTTCCACTACTTGGACATAGATTAAGACATTCTTTAGCTTTCCAGATCTGGAGCAAAACAGAGCAACATAATTAATCAATTCATGTGGTTGAGATTAGGTTAGGTTAGCATAAACAGAGCACTGAGGTATTTTATGAATTAGTGTTCGTTAACATGATGAAGGATGCGTTTGCCACAAAAAATAAATAATAATACTAGATGTTGCATTTAGTAAGTCAATACACTCAATCTTACTTCAGAACAAGAAAGGCTTGAAGCTGAGAAAAAGTACTCCCTAGCTGCTTGAATTACAAGGCTTTCTGCCTTCTCTGATGCCAAAGAAACAGAACTTGTACCCTTCAAGTAATTACGTGCAAGAGAAAACTTCCCAGCTTTAAGCAATCCTCTGCAAAACTCAATCAAAATATACTCCAGGTCCAGAAAAGGAAATGCCTTTTCCCTCAAGTACTGCATATCACGCCACATGCTGGCCCATTCACTATCTGATCGGCCAGGCTGACGGCGAATAAATTTAGAAAGAATAAGGCGAATAATCTGTTTCACACCCTTTTCATCTAATTGAGCCCCTGGGAAAAAGTTTAATGGCTTTGGGACCTGCATAGAACAGAAAGATAACATAGTAAACACGACTTGGCTAAAAAGCAATGACAAGAATTTCATAATCTTATTGCTAAATAGAAGAGGAGGAAAACAATGCAAAACAAAAATAGTGCAATCCAAATTATGGTGACACACAATGTAAGTACAGTTACTTTCATTTCCAACGTTAAATTAAAAAATTTAGAGATCCCCTTCATGAATAACATAAAACATACAAGTTTGATTGTCATAGAGGAGAAACTACCAACCTGATAAAATGCCAAAAGTCTCCCTGCTTCAATGTGACCTTCAGCAACTCTAAGTCTTTTTTCAAGGCTCTCAGCTTGCATTGCACTATCTGCACAATAATAAAAATTTAGTGTACTCAAACAGATTGATAGAAAATGCAACTGAATCAACAATATCTTCTAGAATTTACTCAACAACACACAAAAATACAAAAACAAGCAGCATCTATCCTTGGTTTGGGAATTGGGATTCAAATTATATGCACTCCAGCTCAACAACACAGTTCCACAGGTATATGCCAATCAAGCATATACAGTTGAAGGACAGCTACATGATATTGAATAGCCAGAGTGCTAGAAGAATACTAATCCACAGTGAATAATTAGCAAAAACAAGAAAAATAAAAAATTGCTTATTCATTGATGATGCCATCTTAAATGCCAATGCTTTCTTAAACCTCCCAGCTTATAGTTTTGCCCCTGTAATGTTTCTTTTTCAACTATTGTAGTGAATCCCTAAAATGTTAACAAGCGCAATAAACTACCCCCAAGAAATTACTAAAATTACATCATCACATTGCTCTTAAGATATTAGAATAAACATGAAACCTTACTCACCATGCATTTGAGGAAGCTTAGATAGTATGGCAGACATGATGCTCCACCTATCTATAACTGTGCACAAATATATGCATTGCAAAGCACAATCAACAGCTTCAACCTCAGTTTCAAAATAGACATTACTTTGGAAATTTTTGCACCCTTCCTCAATTACCACCAAGCACATGTCCAATTTATTCTGCAAAGCAATTTCCTTCAACCATCTTACTAGAAATGATTCCTCTAGATTTTGATTTGTAGAATGGGTGACTTCTTCAATTAAGGACACCCTGTGAAACTTTTCACGCATAAATGGAATAGCTCTGTTGTGTAATCTTTCAGTTACATTTTCTTCTTTGACTCCCTTAAGCATAAATTTAAATTTTTCATAGTCTGGCAATTCTCCCCACCTGACAAGACTCATATTGAAGCCTGTTTCGCTATCATTGTCGTCAGAATAAATAACTTGATGCAAGTATAAGACATCCTGATGGAACTGCTGCAACTCAGATATGCCTTTGCGAAGAGCAAACTCAAGTAGGCTCAGGCAATTATCAAGCTGCCCGCTAAAATCATCCATAGCTCTAGCTCTATCCATATACCATTTTGAGAGCTCATCGATTGATGGCCAAAGAAGTCCAAGAAAATGCTTGACAAGAGGCTCAGTTTTGACTTGGATTTGAACATCATGGTTTTTAACTGATGTATTAATGAAGTTCACCATCTTCTTGCATTCAACCCAATCATCTTGCCTCACAGCAACACCAGACGGAAAAGACCTCCCAGGAAGAAGCTGCCCATACATTTGGATAGGAACTGTTTCTGGGATAGAGGCTAAAACTTTCAAAACAAAGGGAGACAAAGAATATGGATGACGCTTGAAAAGCAAGTTCAATGCACCAATTTTTCCACTTTCAGCAAGTGCTACAGCGGCTTCGTTAATAGGCATACTACGAAATTTGCTGTATTCCTGCACAGAAAACCTGCAGAAAACTGTGTCAATGAACCTTGAGTCAGTGGAAACTATCAGAATTATTGAACAATTTCGAATTTTCAAAATTCTATCAGTTGTAGCCATTTACGGAAATGTGTGTATGCCTGTAATTCTTGCTCAAAAGCTATGCTACATCAAAAAAAGAAAAAATACAGAATTGTGAATTTTCAATTGTTACAAGCACAGCCATGAAGTTTCAAGAATATTTTATCATTGAGATTTAAAAATACATAATATATGTCAATTTTTCATACAATTAAAGGACTGAAGGATTTCTTGTGTATGTGTCTATTGTCTACATGTAGTAAAAACAGAACGAATAAATAGACGGTGGGGTGTTTAACCAGCTTGACCGTTTGTTCAACATTACACTCTCTCAAATTGGCAAATTATGGACGGAGATCTTGAAAAAACTTATCTTATAAATGCTACTACTTATATTGCTGATGATAATATGACAGATTTCAAAAATCAATAATGCATATTAAAATAAAGTCAGTACTAAAGTTGCTGTGAGCAACCAAATGAATCAAGTCAAACTAAAGTGATATATATAAACCTACTTTAGGTACCATGTGAGCTATTTACCCTGATCTGTGAGTTAAGCAATACTAGTTTTAAATTGGTTCGCATCTCATCTTAGAATGAATCTTTTGTCTTACTTGAACTATGTTTTGAATTTTTTGGTCAAAGCTAAATATGTGGCATGTCCTTGGACAAATTGTGATACCATAATAATGATTTTGATAAAAGTAAAGAGGGAACAGTCTGGTGGCAATTTGCATTCCATGCTTAACAATATGATGAATATGGTTGGATGATAGTATCTCTCATATCTTTAAGGATGTTTTTACTGTGTAGGAACTGGGACAAGATTGAGTTCATGGCTTCCATCTATGTAGTGCAGTTTTTAATTGGGGTGTTGGGCAACTTTGCTTGAATGATGTCCTCTTTTGTTTCTTTGTAATTTTGTATTTTTACTTTTGTCAAAGGATTTATTGTTCTCCAACTCATTCTAATTTCTTCTCTTCCACTTATTGATGATTCCCTTTTAACTATTAAATAAGAGTCACAAAAATATATTCAAACAACTTTAAATATCGCAGCAAAAGCATGGAAAAGACTTAGTTTATTTATCAAAATTGATTTTTAGAACTCTCAAGATACCTGCCCATGTTTATTCCAAGAAATGTTTCCAGCCTGTCCTTATATTGCAAAATTTGAAGTCTGGCCAAGCGAACATCCCATACTTCACTAGAATCATCACTATCTACTTCTGAGAATCTATTATGGTCAGTGATGCGTAGACCATAAGCCAGCAAAGCCTTCACAGCATCTTCTGTTGGTCCAATTCTATGAACACATTCAAAAACTACAAAATTTCTATCCTTAATATTTGCCAAAAATATATTAATTTCATTTACTCCTTGACTAGAATTCAACCACTGTGACTTCAGAACTTCATCCTTATCCAATCCATGACTATCAGCAAAGTCTAGAGCAGCTTGATAATTTCTCTTCCTAATCAGTAAACCATACATTTCAGGGACAGATTTCTCAGAAAATGAGACAAGGAACCAGAGCAACCTAGAAAGGTGAAATTGTTTAAGCCTGTCTTCAACAATCCACTCTGTCTGGAGCAGGTCCTCTGACAATGCAAAATCAGAAGGACTGGATGTTTCTTTCGATGATAAACTTGCTAAAAGAAAAAGATAGCCCCTGCATTTCTGTGCTCTTCCCAGAGCAGGGAAAAAATATGCAGGATCTTCTTCCTGAACCTTTGAACCATTTAGAATATCTATCAACATAACCACACCATTCCTATCTACAATTGCAATGATATGGTCACACCACCAAGTAAAATCCATAAAACCCACAAAAGATTTACCACCCCCATTGGATAAATTATCAGACATTGATGAATCATCCCTCTCTCCCAAGACAAATTGGGAGAGTGTAAAGCCTTCTTTGTCCAGCTTAAAAATATGCAAACATCCTGTTAAATCCAGTGTTGCAATGAATGTAGCTTGTGGCGAGATTAGCAGCTTTGGATATATTAGCTGACCTTTATAACCTCTGGGTTTTAAATATAATCCCTCAAACTGCAAAGAGAATACTTGCTCCAGGTCTGTGCTTGAAGTTTTATGCCAAAGAGAAACATGGCAAGATCCTAGAAGATATATAAAACACTAGTTAGCCAAGAACTTGGACAAGCAATATTTAGTAGATAAATACTGTGTGAGCTCTACGGTATATTCTTCATGTTCTAAGAATAAGTTATTTGATAAAAGAAGCAAAACGGTTATAGAACATAAAAGAAGAGATACAAAAGAAAAGGATAAGGTGTGTTTGAAATTTGAATTGCAATTACATAGTACAAATTCAGTAATAAATTACTCCTTGTTAGTGATCAAAGTAAAAATAAAGATTCCATGTTTATTATAAGACATGAAATCAGTGAATATGACCAATCAAAACACTGGCATGGCTTACGCAGATGTCCATATAATTATTTCAAATAACAAAAAACTTCTGAAATGTAAAAAAAGTCCTAGTCATGCAGCAGAAAGATAAAAAAATAAGGACTATATATTATAACTTTTTGAAATGTTAATACTAGTCATCATTCATATAAAGATAAGACAAACTAAAGATATTGTATAATCATAAAAGTATTATTGAAACTTCAAGCAGAAGATGGAGATCAGCAATCAGCTGCAAGCAACTCAACCCAAAGGTTGTTGATGATACAAGAACTTTATTTTGTTATCTAAAATATATTTATTATGATGTCTTCTCTTTTTTCTTATCCTTTCTATCCCTTCTTACAATTTATTGACTGAACTGTCAAACTAATCAGGTGAAAGGCTATATAGGGTCTGTTTAGTCTGAGAAAACATTTCCTGTTGTCACTTTTATGTACGAGACTATCACCTTGTTTTCAATTTGTTTCCTATTTTCAAACCGTGTAAAGGAAACTATGAACAAAAAAAAAATTGTTTTCCGTATTCATGTACAAATATTTGAAACAAACTTACAATTTTGGAATTAAAACTGAAAACGGGAAGTGTTTTCTCGAAGTAAACAAGCCCTTGGCTTCTAGCA